>Ga0208015_1000755_pt1 | contig 14323 bp, 16 predicted proteins | sample 26BtaG_FD_184101 | JGI IMG/M metagenome (GOLD analysis project Ga0208015, IMG submission 184101) | Marine viral communities from Cariaco Basin, Caribbean Sea - 26B_WHOI_OMZ_CsCl (SPAdes) (version 2) | ecosystem: Environmental > Aquatic > Marine > Oceanic | place: Caribbean Sea: Cariaco Basin...
ATTTTGATGGATGTTGATTTAGCCAGGAGATATCTAATATTTTTTGAGGTACAATCCTTACAAATCTGAAGAAGTACACTTACATTTGCAAAAAAATTAATTTAATGGAATATATATTACAACCTTGGCCTTGGTATGTTTCAGGCCCACTACTTGCCATCATCATGTTTACACTTGTTTATTTCGGCAAGACTTTTGGCATGTCCTCTAATTTGAGGACACTTTGCGCAATTGCTGGGGCTGGGAAAAAATCTGACTTTTTTGACTTCGATTGGAAGTCTCAAAAATGGAATCTGGTTGTCGTTTTAGGGGCAGTCATTGGCGGTGTTATAGCCCATTTTTTATTGTCCAACCCAGTCGATATCGATTTAAATCCCGTAACTGTTGAAAGCCTAACGGAATTAGGTTTCGAAAACGCAGGGAAAAGCTTGCTCCCTGCTGAATTGTTTAATTGGGAAGCTGCTTTCAGCCCAAAGGGGCTGTCCATCTTAATTATTGGGGGTCTCTTGATAGGTTTTGGTACCCGCTATGCTGGTGGATGTACCTCCGGACATGCCATTACCGGATTAAGTAGCTTACAACTGCCTTCCTTAATTGCTGTGGTTGGTTTCTTTCTTGGTGGATTGATTATGATCCATTTATTATTCCCTATAATTTTTAACTAATTAGAGGTGTCATTTAACAATTCTTAAATTTTTTGAAAAGGATAATTTAGGAACTGCACCTGACTTTCAATAAAAATAAATTTATACAGATGAAATTTTTAAAATTTTTAATCGTCGGAATTATCTTCGGAATCATTTTAGTGAAATCAGAAGCGGTATCATGGTATCGCATTTACGAAATGTTCCGATTTGAATCGTTCCACATGTATGGCATTATCGGTAGTGCAATTGCCACAGGGGTTATCTTACTTCTGGTCAGCAAAAAGTTAAGGCTCAAAAATATTGAAGGCGACTTAATGAGCGTCCCTGATAAAGAGAAGGGTTTTACACGCTATATTTTAGGCGGTACGCTATTTGGTTTGGGATGGGCGCTCTCTGGAGCTTGTCCAGGACCAATGTACATCTTGGTAGGTACTGGAGTGTTTACCATGCTGATTCCAATTTTAGCAGCCATTTTTGGCACATATCTTTATGGCGTTGTGAAAGACAAACTTCCACATTAATTGGTGGAAGGCAATTAAAGATTTCCTTTAATCTGCAATCAAAATTTTGGCTGCCTAATTATTGTTTCAGTTAGTGGGATTTGGATTATATAAAATTCGAAATTGGAGAATATCTCAAATTAGTATTGAATGGCCCATTGAGTTTATATTTTTTTGGAACAAATGCCTATCCAAAAAATGCGATAGTATTGATGTAAAAAACACAATAGGGTTCTATTTAGGCATCATAGCTAACAGATTACTTCAGATTCGGAAATATTTCGGCATGGCGCAGAAGCGCCAAGAGAAAGTTATAAGGTGTTTTGATTATACTATTTCTGCACTTAAACCTGCCTCCAAAAGCATGGTGCAACGTGGTTTAAGATCCTCATAAGATCCTGTTTTGACAGTACATTTTCCTTTATAATGCACTAATATGGAACATTGTTCAGCTTGTTCGGGAGTATGGTCACACGCATAAATAAGAGTGTCAATGACGTGATCAAAAGTATTGACATCATCATTATACAATACGATCTCGTTCAGATTCTGCTCAAGCGTATCAACGAGAAGGTCTTCTTGAATTTTCTCTTTAGTACTCATTTTATTAGTCTTCAGTTTGCAGCACTCAGTCTGCGCAATTTAATATTTTCATTAGTTATCCTCTCTCTATCCTCTATCCTCTATCCTCTATCCTCTATCCTCTAACAAATTTACAAATTTTAAAGCAACCCAATTATTTCTTTCCAAACTTTCAACGAAAGTCAATCCCTGTTTATTGCATTCTTCCTGAATGGCTGGAATATCGTGATTGTAAAACCCGCTCAAAAAGATGGTTCCATTTGGCTTTAGGCAATTCACATAAGAAGACATATCATTCAACAATATATTGCGGTTGATGTTGGCAATGATGGTATCATATTTTTGATTTTGCAACAAACTGGCATCACCTTCCAAAACTGTAATGTGCTTACAATTATTACGTTCCACATTTTCCAAACTATTTAAATAACACCAATTATCATAATCAATGGCATCAACAGGCTTTGCACCTTTCATCTCTGCAAGAATAGCCAACACACCTGTCCCACAACCCATATCCAGCACCGCTTTATCCTTGAAATCGTTTTTTAATATATGCTGAATCATCATGTGAGTGGTTTCATGATGCCCAGTACCAAAACTCATTTTCGGCTCAATAACAATGTCGTATTTGGTGTCTGGTTTTTCATGAAATGGCGCACGAACGGAACACAAATCATCCACAACAATAGGATTGAAATTCTTTTCCCATTCTTCGTTCCAATTGACCTGTTCTATTTCCTCAAATGTAAAAGAAAACGCGAATTCATCTGATTTCAAGACCTGGATATCCTTCAAGATACCTTCATTCCATTCATCTTTTTGAATGTATGCCGTAACGCCTTCATCAGTTTCCACAAAACTTTCAAAACCGGCATACCCCAATTCAGCAATGAGGATTTCTGTTCCCGGCTGCAATGGTTCTACTTTAAATTGATAACCTATATAAATGGTATTGGACATGTTCGATTTCTAATTACTGTATTACAACTTGGAACTCAAAAATGGGTTCTATATATAATTAAAATGAATTTACGATGGCAAAAAAATCGTCGGCATTAAGCGCAGCACCTCCTATCAATCCACCATCAACGTCTGGTTTAGAGAAAATTTCTTTGGCGTTTGATGGTTTACAACTTCCACCATAAAGAATCGATACACTATTAGCCAAGTCCTTACTGTATTTGCTCGCCAATGTTTGTCTAATAAAGGCGTGCATATCTTGGGCTTGCTCCGGACTCGCAGTTTCTCCAGTTCCAATGGCCCATACAGGCTCATAAGCCAATACAATATTTTTAAAAGCTGACGCTTCTAAATGAAATAAAGCATTTTTGATCTGATTTTCAACAATGTGCTCATGATTTCCAGATTTTCTATCCTTGAGCTCCTCTCCAAAGCAGAAAATAACACGCATTTCATTTTTTAAGGCAGCATCCACCTTTTTAGCCAATAACTCATCGGTTTCATTAAAATAAGCGCGACGCTCACTATGTCCTAAAATAACAGTTTTAACACCAAGACTTTTTATCATTGTTGCACTGACCTCACCTGTGTAAGCACCAGATTCTGCGAAATGCATATTTTGTGCAATCACCTCAATGGTACTGTCTTTTAATGAGTTGAAGGCCTGCCAGAGATTTGTGAATGACGGGGCAATCATAACCTCAGCATCGCTTATCTTGTTTTGCTGTTTAAGTGCTCTAATCAATGTTTCCGTTTCCGATAAATCATTGTTCATTTTCCAATTTCCCGCTACTATATTTTTTCTCATATCTAATCTTAAATCCTTTCAAAAAAGAACTTTCATTTTTAGTTAATAATTAGTTTTATAATTTTAAATCCTCGATATCGTTCCAATGTTTCTTTTGCATGACGGTTCCTTTGTTTAAAATAACCACGCCCGGATTTGAGCGCACTATGGTTTTCAATACTTTTTCGTCACATAGGTAAAATTCAAAATCGAGATTGTAAACAGACTTGATATTTTGCTTGGTGGCTTCATCAGAGGTGGTCATCCCAATAACGGTGTATCCCTTTTTGAGTGCTTCATCAGACAGGGATTTCAACTTAGCCATACCATCCTTTTCTGCCGATTTTAAGTCATAAGCCACAATCATCAACAATTTATCCTTTTCCAAGAAATAAGAAGTCAAATCCTCATCCTCTGATTCTATTGAAAAATCCTGTATTTTAGGAAGGTCAGCTGCTTGAATTTCTCTGGTTTCTACACCTATGATCTCATCGTACTCCGCCGGTCCCTGCCCGCGGTCAGTCAATGTTTTTTCTTCACCATTAATTGTATAGGTCCATTCATAATCTATAATGGCTCTTTTGGCATCGGGGGCAAGCATCATGTTTTCCTGTAGATTATCACCTATTTTATAAGCCCTAAAATCAATAAGTGGTAAGTGCATGAGTACATAATACGCGAATGAAAGCGAGGCAAGAAAACCTGTAAGCGCTACTACGGTGACACCAAGTTTACTGAAGATTGGTTTAATATGTTTTACTCCCAAAAAGAGAATTAATATAAAGACCAATAAAACAATGTCCTTGGTAAAACTTTGCCATGGTGTCATTGGCATGGCATCTCCAAAACATCCACAATCCTTCACTTTATCAAAATAAGCGGAGTAGAAAGTCAAGAAAGTAAAAAAGATAATCATGAGCAACAAGCTCCATACTGTGAATTTAGGTTTATATCCAATGAGCAGAAAGATGCCCAGTACTACTTCAAAAACTACTACTATAACGGCAATTCCCAAGGCATAAGGCTCCAAAAAAGGAAGGTTTAATACGTCCGTTCCAAAATATTCTTGAAGTTTATAAGAAAAGCCCAAAGGGTCATTTAATTTAACAAAACCTGATATGATAAAAAGAATACCTACAAATATTCTACTGATGCCTACTAAATATTTCATAAAATTCCAAAGTTAAAAATTCCAAACTCCAATCAGAGCTTGTAAATACTACTATACTTATAATTTTTCGTTTAAATGAATCAATGCAAAGACCGAATAATTGATCATATCCTGATAATTGGCATCAATACCTTCACTTACCAATGTTTTTCCTGCATTATCCTCTATTTGTTTCACTCTTAAGAGTTTTTGCAAGATAAGGTCAGTCAAACTGCTTACCCTCATATCTCGCCATGCTTCGCCATAGTCATGATTCTTATTCATCATCAGTTCCTTGGTCAAGGCTATTTTTTCATCGTAAAGTTTGGTGGCCACTTCCACGGACATATCAGGTTGATCCGCCACGCCTTTATCCAACTGAATCAAGGCCATCGTGCAATAATTGATAATGCCAATAAACTCACTCTCTTCGCCTTCATCCACCTTGCGCTCAAGATTTTGTTGTAAACCTCGGATGCGCTGTGCTTTTATAAAAATTTGATCGGTTAAGGATGGAAGTCTCAAAATGCGCCATGCACTTCCATAGTCGGACATCTTATTAACAAAGAGATTTCTGCATTTTTCAATAACAGCATCGTATTGTTTTGAGGTATCTTGCATATAAAATTCGTAATTTTGCGTAAATTTCGCCTAAATAGTTCAGAGTTCAAAGTTCAGGGTTCAAAGTTTTACAGATATGAAATTATATTTTAATGAATAACTATAGATTTGACTCTTTACCCCTTACATCCTTGAAATTCAAACTTAGAAATTAGAAATCGATCTCATGACTATAAATTGCAAAGGGCAGCTGATTGACTTGAACATTCCTAAAGTCATGGGAATCTTAAATCTGACTCCGGATTCCTTTTATGATGGTGGCGTTTACAAAAATGACGACGACATCTTAAGGCACGTAGAGAAAATGCTCAACGAAGGTGCTGACTTTATTGATGTTGGCGCCTACAGCTCTAGACCAAATGCCACTCATATCACAGAGGAAGAAGAATTGCAGCGATTGCTTCCTATTATAAATTTATTGGTTGACGCTTTTCCGGATATTTTGATCTCTGTGGATACGTTCAGGAGTGAAGTAGCCAAACAAGCAATAAACGCTGGAGCTTGCATAATCAATGACATTTCGGCTGGAAAAATGGATGAGAAGATGCTATCCACCATTGCGGAGCTAAAAATTCCTTATATTATGATGCATATGAAGGGTACGCCGCAAAATATGCAGAAGAACACTAGTTATGAGCATTTAGTAAAGGAGATTCTCTTTTACTTTTCCGAACGCATTGCAACGGCCAGAGCTTTAGGTATTGTAGACGTGATTGTAGACCCTGGTTTTGGATTTTCAAAATCAACTGCTCAAAATTACGAGCTGTTAAAACATTTAGAGCTATTTAAAATGTTGGAGAAACCTCTTTTAGTTGGATTTTCGAGAAAATCAATGATCTATAAACCTCTGCGTACTTCGGCTGCTCAAGCCTTGAATGGCACTACGGTCTTAAACACCTTTGCCTTACAAAAAAACGCCTCTATTTTAAGAGTCCATGATGTTAAAGAAGCTAAGGAATGTATCGAATTGACACAGCAATTAAACTAATGATCCATGAAATATTTATCCCTCCTATTACTTATCTTAACGTTTTCTTGTAGCCACGAAAAAACAGTTTTGCTTCCTGAAATAGAGAATGCTGAGATTACTGAAGTTTTCGATATTTCACCAATCTACATTTTTTATGATGAAACCAAAACGGACAGCCTTGAACTAAATAGAAGTAATGTCATTAGTACTACCAACTGGCTTGTAAATATCGACAAAAGACTCACCTTAGGACAGGTCATTCCAAAAATCATCTTGCTACAGGATAAAAAGCGGAATGCTGATGGTCATAAAAATGAAAACTCAAAAAATTATTTTACCTGCAATGACACAAGTATTCAAAACTTAGGTTTTTTGGAGTTTACTCAAACTATCTTTAAGGTAAATTCTATTCTTCCCAATGTATCGTCAGATTATTATAATTCTAAAGAAAAACGGATCATATTGGATTTCAAGACCCCAAATGACATTAAATTGGTGACGCTCTACAATGATTCCATAATTAAAAAATCGACATTAAAGACCCTTAAAAACGATCTTGATGCCTTGCCTAAGGAAAAAGATTTTGATTTAGTGCTGAATATCAATGATCAATTGACCTTTCAGGATTATATTACTTTCAAATCAACACTTTCTAAAGTGGAATCACCTAATGTGACCATAAATGAAAATGAATTCATTTATTAATCATATTTTTTTAATTTTACAAAAACATTTCTGGATTGGACGAGCTTAAATTTTGGGATTTCGGGATTATAGATTTTATCGATGTTTTTCTCGTTGCCATACTTTTATATTATGTTTATAAGCTTATAAAAGGAACTGTTGCCATCAACATCTTCATTGGCATCATCATCATCTATTTTGTATGGAAACTGACGGCATTCCTCAAAATGGGACTTCTGAGTTCAATCTTTAGCGGTTTTATGGATGTTGGAATTATTGCGTTAATTGTAGTTTTCCAACCTGAAATAAGAAAATTTCTGCTGATGGTCGGCTCAACAAATTTTGGAAATAAGCGGAAGTTCCTGAGACATCTAAATTTTCTAAAAACTGAAGGACAAGTACAGACCGATGTGGATGTTATCATTTCTGCATGTAAAAAAATGGCATCTACCCGTACAGGTGCCCTGATCGTCATTGAGCGAAACAACAACCTGGACTTCCTGACAAGTTCTGGTGATGCCATGAATATTGCCGTAACCCTGCCAATCATTGAAAGCATTTTTTTTAAAAACAGTCCCTTGCACGATGGCGCCATCGTCATTGCAAATAACATCATAAAAGCCACACGCGTCATTCTCCCTGTCAGTAGCGAAAGAAGTATCCCACAACGTTTTGGCCTTCGACATAGAGCAGCCGTTGGAATCACTGAAAAAACCGATGCCGTGGCCATTGCTGTCAGTGAAGAAACTGGTCAGATTTCCTATATAAAAAATGGAGAGTTTGTGATGTTCAAGGATAGTGCAGAGCTCGTAGAAATGATCAAAAATGATTTGGCCTAATAAAATGTCAAGCCATCAAAACTTGAAATGTGATTACTCTGTTTTCTTTTGAGAAACAGCCGTCCAGAAAAATTTTTAAAATAGCTTATAAATTAAACTGCTTCATTCTTCAAGAACTGGACTTCATATAAATTTCTGTAGTAGCCATTTTCGTTTTGAAGCAATTCCTTATGAGTTCCTTGCTCCACAATACGACCAGCATCCATAACAATAATGTTATCTGCCTTTTGAATCGTAGCCAAGCGGTGTGCGATGACAATAGATGTTCTATCTTTTGTAATCTTCTCTGTGGCCACCTGCATCAATTGCTCCGAATAGGAATCTACGGAAGAGGTTGCTTCGTCCAAAATCAAAATACTCGGATTGGTCACATAAGCTCTTAAAAAAGAAATCAATTGTCTCTGGCCGGAAGACAGCATCACCCCACGTTCTTTTACATTATAATGATAGCCGTTGGGCAAACTCATAATAAATTCATGAATCCCAATATCTTTGGCCGCTTTTTGAACTTGTGCTTCCGTAATATTCGGGTTGTTGAGCGTAATATTATTTAAGATCGTATCGGCAAAAAGAAATACATCTTGGAGCACTACAGCAATTTGAGCTCTCAATGAGGTCAAGGTCATTTCCTTTATATCGACCTCATCAATATAAATTTTCCCTTTTTGAATATCATAAAAACGATTCAACAAATTGATGATGGTCGATTTCCCCGCCCCTGTTGCCCCTACAATAGCAATGGTCTGTCCTGACTTGACATCGAAAGAAACATCTTTTAAAACTTCCTCGTCATCAATATATGAAAAATGAACCTTCTCAAACTTAATATTGCCCTTAAAGGGTTCAGCCTCAATTTTTCCGGAATCATCAATTTGTGATGTGGTATCCAATACTGAAAAAACACGATTGGCAGCTACAATTCCCATTTGTAGCGTATTAAACCTGTTTGCAATTTGGTTTAAAGGCCTGAACAACATTGGGATCATCATGATAAAGGCAAACAAATCGCCTTGTGAAGCCATATCATCAGAGATAATATTGAGTCCGCCGTACCATACAACCAGCCCTAAAGTCAATGACGATAAAAACTCTGCAATTGGAAAGAAAACGGAGTTGTACCATACCGTTTTCAACCAGCCTTTTTTATGGCGTGCGTTTATTTCCTTGAACTTCCGGTATTCTGTTTCTTCGCGTGTAAATAATTGTAAGATTTTCATTCCAGTGACACGTTCTTGAACGAAGGAGTTGAGATTTGATACTTCATTGCGCACATCCTCAAAGGCAATTTTCATGTACTTCTGAAAAATGGTCGTTGCAAAAAGAACGATGGGCAAAGTTGTGAACACCAAAAGACTGAGCTTCCAGTTCATATAAATCATGACACCTCCAACCACTAACATTTTCAAGATATCACTAAAGATCATAAAAAGACCTTCTCCAAAAATATCTGAAATACGCTCCATATCCGTAACCGTCCTCGTAATCAATACTCCTACTGAAGAGTTGTCGAAATATTTCATCCGGAAACTCATGATATGCTTGAACAGCTTCACTCTTATGTCCTTTACCACGGATTGGCCCAACCAACTGGCATTGTAGATAAATAATAATTGACAGATAACTTCCAATAGCAATAGGACAATCATGATGATGATATAAAACATGAAACCATCATATTGTTGAACTTCTATTTGATTGTCGATAGCTTGTTGCAAGACATAAGGTCTCAAAGCCCCAAAAGCTGCCAATCCCGTAACAAAGAATAAAGTCAGTGCAAAAACGAGTTTATAAGGTTTGATATATTGCATCAACCTTTTAAAGAGGTTCACGTCATAAACTTTGGATTTCCTTTTGGCACTCATATTATTTAGTGTTAAAAATCGTATCTGGATATTGAATATTCATTAAAAACAACCCATGTGCAGGAACTGAGAAACCGGCTTCACTCCTATCTTTAGATTGGATAATGCTGTGCAATTGATCAACCTCAAGTTTTCCTAGGCCGATATTGACCATAGTTCCTACAATGGCACGTACCATATTTCTCAAAAAACGATCGGCAGTAACGACAAAGGTCAATTCCGTGCCTTCTATCAACCAGTACGCCTCTTTAATGTCACAAAAGTACGTTTTCACATCTGTATTACTTTTAGAAAAACATTGAAACTCTTTATACTGTAATAATATATGACAAGCTTCATTCATTTTATCCATATCTAAAGGCAAATGAATTTTATAGGCAAAATCATGCGTAAAGACATTTTTGATGTTCGATATTCGATAATGATAGGTTCTGCTAAGCGCATTAAATCGGGCATGTGCTTTATCTTGAACTTCAAAAACCCGATGGACGGCAATGTCATGGGGCAAAAACCAGTTGATCTTATAGATCAACACATCCATATCAAAAGGTACTTCAAAGTCAAAATGGGCATACATTTGAGCAGCATGAACGCCTGCATCTGTTCGGCCTGCACCCATAACTGTAACTGGAGCCCTCAATAATGTGGTCAATGCGTTCTCCAAAACCTGTTGCACCGATATGGCATTGGGCTGTTTCTGCCAGCCGTGATAGGCTTTTCCATTATATGAAAATTCAATAAAGTATCTCAAGGCGACTTTGATGGATTTGAAAGTTTATTAGAGGTATAGCCTATAGACCCATTGCTCCAACAAACTAAAATTTGAAAATAGGATTATACATTAGTTTACGATAGTTTAATGTCATTATCACTATTTTTGTGAGTTGCAAAGTTAGTTATTTAAGATTGATGATTAAACGATTGTTGATTTAAGAATTCAAAAATACAGAAAACCCTATTTTGAAAAAAATCCTCCTCTTATCGGACACCCACAGTTATATTGATGACGCTATTCTAAAATATGTAAAACAAGCAGATGAAGTATGGCATGCTGGCGATATCGGCGATTTGAAAGTTACGGATACCATCAAAAACCTAAAACCACTTAGAGCTGTTTACGGTAATATTGATGATACCAAAGCCCGTTTGGAATTCCCGGAAAACAACCGATTTATGTGCGAAGAGATAGACGTTTTCATCACCCATATTGGCGGTTATCCCGGGAGATACACACCACGCGTGCGCGAATTGCTTTACCAAAATCCACCCAAACTTTTTATTTGCGGCCATTCGCACATTCTTAAGGTCATGCCCGACAAAAAACTGAATCTGCTCCACATGAATCCAGGCGCCATCGGCAAGCATGGTTTTCAACAAGTACGAACGATGTTGCGCTTTACCATCGACGGTAGCAAAATTGATAATTTGGAGGTGATTGAGTTTAAGAAGTGAGATTGATCAATAAAATAGAACACTGATGACGCAGTTTGAGCAGATTTTCAATGATTTTCATGAAGATATCAGCTAAAATCATAAAAAATCAGTGTCATCAGTGTTCCAACTATAAAATTTCAGAAAATTAAATGATTTTTAAGATGCACTATTGTAGTATAAAAATTCGATTTAGCACTGCGCAACAGTTTCTCTCCTTTGGAGGGATTAAGGGAGGTCTCGTTCAATGCGCCATTGGCTTTCAACAACTATAGATGGTGATAAACAACCTTGAGATACCGCCGAGTGGCGGGATTAGTTCAACCAGCATATCCCAATGCGCCTACGGTTTTATGACAATGTAGATTGTGACTATTAAGGTAGAGATCCCGCCGAGCGGCGGGATTAGTTCAACTTACATTTTTGAATGCGTCCTCTGGACTTTTCAAAAATGAGTTTCACTAAAAAAACCCGAGATCTTCACCTCGGGTTTACGCACTAAAAAAATTAAGATAATAGGTTTATCGCAATCTATCGACAGATTTTACAAGATCTTCATCCTTTTTTATGGCCTTATTGGCTAACACCAAAAACACGATAGAAAAAATAGGAATGAATATCCCAACACCTTTCTCAGAGATTTCACTCTCTCCAGGAGCCATTAGCAATACATAAACAAATAATCCTAATAAAATAAAGTTCAATATGATATTAAGTCGCCCCAAAACAAATTGGAACTTCCTGTTTTTATAATTAAATATAGAAATCAAAGATAAGGCAGCCGATCCAAAAAACATAGCCAAATATAACATATCATCTTTTGCGTACACAGGCACATCTTGTGCATTGGTCCACAAATGGAATACGAATATCAAACCGCAAGAAAAAATGGCTGCTATAAGTAAATAAATGGTCTGAATGCGTTGTAACATGAGATAATCTAAAAAATTAAATCCCAAAATTAACAGTTTCTTTTTGATTCATACAGTAATTTTTAAAATAAAATTGTATTATTGCACTAACGTTATGTTACTCACAGGGTAATAAACTGTTAAATCTTCAAAATTACATTCGGTTTTTTCCTCTTCTTGATCTCTAAAAAATAGATTCGGAACTAATCCAATTTCAATTTTACACTAATATTCATAAACATACATGTTTGAAATTTCGCAATTAAAAGAAAAGAAGCTTTCTGATTTACAGGAAATAGCTCAAAAGTTAAATGTACCTAAGTACCGTTCGCTTAAGAAATTAGATTTAGTTTATCAAATCTTAGATTTACAAGCAGCTAATCCGGATGTGGTGAAAACTGAAATCGCAGCCATCACCGACACTAAGGCAGATCTAAAACCTCAAGCCCCAAAACCATCAACCACACCCAAAAAGAAAAAACGGGAGCGTGTTGAGAAAAAACCAGCTTCAGACAAAGCACAACAAAGAATGGAATTGGCGGAAGACAAGGTCGAAGATAAAAAGCCAGAGACAAAAAAGTCTGACATCAAATCATCGGAACCAAAAGCTGCAGCTCCCAAAGCTCCAGCAACTAAATCCACCACCCCTACAACTGATGCTTCAAGTACCTCCAAAAGAGAAAGCCCTAGTGGTAAGAATGTAGAACACAGGGAGAAAAAACAGCACACGTCAAAAGACAAAGACACATCCAACAAACCTCAAGCCAAAGACAACAGACAACAGCGCTCAAGCGATAGTAACGGAAACAAATCTTCATCTAAAGATCATAACCATAATCGTGATAGCGGCAATCAAGCCTCCTCCAAAGTAAGCAACGGAAATAAAGACAATAGAAACCGATATAGAGAACCTGATTTTGAATTCGATGCAATTATTGAAAGTGAAGGCGTGTTGGACATTATGCAAGATGGATACGGGTTTTTACGCTCATCAGATTATAATTACCTCTCCTCTCCTGACGATATTTATGTCTCCCAATCTCAAATCAGATTATTTGGTCTAAAAACCGGAGATACGGTACTTGGCCATGTCAGACCTCCAAAGGAGGGCGAAAAATACTTTCCTTTAATCAAGGTAAGTAAAATTAACGGTCAAAGACCAGAGGTTGTTAGAGACCGCGTATCTTTTGAGCATCTAACGCCTTTGTTTCCTCAGGAGAAATTCAATATTGCCGAAAGACAAAGTACTATTTCTACTCGAATCATGGATTTGTTTTCACCTATCGGAAAAGGACAACGAGGCATGATCGTTTCACAACCAAAAACAGGTAAAACCATGCTATTAAAGGATGTTGCAAATGCTATTGCAGCCAACCATCCTGAGGTGTACCAAATGATCTTGCTAATTGATGAACGTCCAGAAGAGGTTACTGATATGCAACGTAACGTTCGTGGAGAGGTCATTGCATCAACCTTTGACAAGGAAGCACATGAACACGTCAAAATTGCCAATATCGTTTTAGAAAAAGCAAAACGTTTAGTTGAATGCGGTCACGATGTGGTCATCCTTTTAGATTCCATCACCCGTTTGGCAAGAGCTTACAACACCGTACAACCTGCATCTGGCAAGATATTGAGTGGTGGTGTGGATGCCAATGCCCTACACAAACCAAAACGTTTCTTTGGAGCTGCGCGTAATATTGAAAATGGCGGATCTCTGACCATCATTGCCACAGCATTAACAGAAACAGGTTCTAAAATGGACGAAGTGATCTTTGAGGAATTTAAAGGTACTGGAAACATGGAATTACAATTGGATAGAAAAATATCCAACCGTCGTATTTTCCCTGCTATCGATTTAACGTCTTCAAGTACCCGTAGAGACGATCTCTTATTGGATGACAACACCATTCAAAGAATGTGGGTGATGCGTAAATACCTTGCCGATATGAATCCAGTAGAAGCAATGGAGTTTATTAACGACAGGTTCAAAAAAACCAAAAACAATGAAGAGTTCTTATTGTCAATGAATGGATAAGAGACCAGTAAAGTAAAATAGATAAAGCCCCAAATTTTCACTTGGGGCTTTATTATTAGTCCTATCGAGGCACTTTCAGAAAACAGTTGATTTTTTGAAACAGGTCTTTACAATTTCTGGCTTTATTGATGTATTATTGGTTAATTGGTTCTTTTTTTATGATAGGATTGGATTTTACTGTTTTTTCGTGACGACAGGACGCACGTTCCCCTTAGTTTTTTTGCCAATTTAAAATCAGGCTGCTTTTTGGTTCAAGTTAGCGTGCATTCGCCTTCCTATTTCCAATGCATTTGCTGTGTGGATCCCGAAGAATATCCAAAGTATTTCAGTTTTCTTGG
>Ga0208015_1000757_pt1 | contig 14291 bp, 33 predicted proteins | sample 26BtaG_FD_184101 | JGI IMG/M metagenome (GOLD analysis project Ga0208015, IMG submission 184101) | Marine viral communities from Cariaco Basin, Caribbean Sea - 26B_WHOI_OMZ_CsCl (SPAdes) (version 2) | ecosystem: Environmental > Aquatic > Marine > Oceanic | place: Caribbean Sea: Cariaco Basin...
TTAGTTCCATTCTTGCCTCATTATTAAATTTGTTCCTTGAACATCTATTACATAATCGAACATATCACAAAGCTCAAGAGCTTCGTTCAAGGTTATGTTGTATTGTTCTGTATTTATTTTCATTTTGTTTTGACCTCCATTGTTATACTATATAGTATAGTAAGGAACTATATAAAGGTTTCGGTTTTGATATGTAGATACCAGAGAATAGAAACACTTATATAGTAGTATGTAGTAAATAACTATATGGAAATTAAACCTATAACATTAGTTGTTGATGAGGAGCTGTGGAGGCGATTTAAAGAGGTTACTCCAAGAACTATTACTTTAAATGATGCTGTTGTTGAATTGATTAAGAAAGAGGTAAAAAAGAATGATAAAATTCGCATGGGGTAAAGGAAAGAAAAGTAAAGGAGACCAAATACTATATATTAAATCAAAAGAGTGGTCGCCAATTTCTTATAGAGAACTCGCAAGAATTGCAGCTCGACTTACTAAGAATGAACAAATCCTTAATCATGAGGTTCCTTATTATACAAAAGGAACTAAACTTTTAAAAGATTATATGAATTATATTTTCAATAAGAACTGGATAATAGTAACACATTCTGAAATTGACAAACATTTAGACATTTTATACTTCAAACACTTTGACAAAAAAATAAGGAGGTCGAATTAAGTGGTTAGGAGGCTTATGCGTTTTGGAGATTACCCAAAAGAAAAAACTACTACTAATTTTAGAATGTATAGACATATATACATATATACATAAGATTTATATATAAGTAAATAAAGAAGTCGAGTTCCACAGGAAATAAAGTTCCATAAGAAGTAAAGGTTAAAAATGAAAAGAACAATACATTTAACAATAGATGCTGACCTTGTTGAGATGGGAAAGGTTAGAAGATTTAAAGACCCGGGTTTTAGTATTTCAGAGCTTGTAAACACATTTCTTAGGGATTTCTTTGGTGAAGAAGTTAGGAATTTGCAGAAAGATAAGTTAAAAATGGAGATTTCTGAGTTAGAACAAGCTCTGGCATTAAAGAAAGCACAAGAAGTAGCTATAATGAAAGAAAGAGAAAAGAGATTACAAGAAGAGGCAGAAGAAAAAGCTAAGATTATCTGGGAGGAAGAAAAAGATGAGGTTAAAAAGAACAAGTCAAGATAACAAACCACAATGGGCTTTAATGTGTGATGAAACAGATTTAAAAGTTAGGGCAGAATTATTATGTAGGTTTTGTGGAAAACAATTAAGAGAAGGTGATTTAGCTTATTTCTGTCCAACTGATAAATGTAGTGCGTGTATTAAATGTAAAGATAAAGATAATAAATACGACCACCTTAGAAAACAGAAGGACGCTAAGACAGGTCATGAGCATTTTTTCGTTAGAATACAAAAGGAGGCGTAAAATGACACACACCCAAATAAATCATACTAAAGTATGGGGTTTCTCACGCAAACCTCTTTTTGAGTATGATATTTTTAATTGTCCAACTGAACTAAAAGGTCAGATGACAATAAAAAACTATGAATAAGGATATTATGAAATTCGCTAAAAGAACTTTGGAAAAGTATTTGATTTTAGAGAATGATACCAGGAAGAAATTATGGGATTATATTCAAAAGAAGCCACATAGCGTAACTGAGATTAAAAACCATCTCGGAATCTCCTATAAAGGAACTATTGCTCATATTAACAAATTGGAAGAATTAGGTATTGTAGAAAGAGAAAGGCAAAAAGTTCCTGGAGGAATTGTTTTAGTAAAACCGGTTAAAGATGCCAAAAAGAAATTCTTTAGCCAATTAGATTCTGATTTTGAGAAATCAAAGAAGATTAGTTTATTATTTTTTGCCGAAGATACACTTAAGGTGATACAAAGATGATTAAGATAAATTGTGAATGCCCAGATGAAGAATGTCAGAAAGATATAGTGGAACAAGTCTTGAAAGATTTGAAAGATGCTATTAATAATAAGTGGATTCCAGTTTTGATGGATGGAAAGCAGACTAAATATGAAGAAGGCAAGTTTGATGGTATTGAGGAAGTTAAGAAAGGCGTTTTAGAAATAATCGACAAACTGGAGGAAAAATAAAAGCCGCCATTTATGTTAGGGTCTCCACGAGAGACAAACAGGACATGGAAAAAATGGGTTTGGGAACAAAGTTCGGATACTATTTTGTCTGAAGATTGTTTAGAAAAAGTAAGGAAAATTATGCTGGAGGTAAGAAAGTGAAGGGATTTTGTTTGTATTGTTCGGAAAGTTTAGCAAATACACAAAGTAAGTTATTTTGTTGTATTGGTTGTAGAGATAGATATGAAGCATTAAAGAGAAAAGTAATTAAGCAGTTTAAAAGGCAACTAAAAGAAGAAATTAATAACCTTAATTATAAAGAAGAAATTAATAACCTTAATTATAAAGAGATTGAAGATGAATCTATCGCTATAACAAAAGTTTTAGAAATTATAGGTAATATTAAACTAAAGAACTTAAAGGGGGTGAAAAGTGGCAATTCCTCACACCAATAAATTAGTGTGTATCCTTGCCACGATTTTATGAACATCTGCTGGGAATGTGGAGAAGTCGTTAAAGAAGGAGAAAAATTTTATTTAGAACAGATAGAAGGTTCAACAAGACTGTTGTGTTTGGAGTGTTGGGAGGCGTGGCATAAAAAATTAAAATGAGGAAAGGCAGTCGTGGTAATCCTTAGGAGTAATCCTTTGGAGGGGTTTTTCACACCTCTTTTTGCTGTCCGCAGCAAGGGGTAAGTTAAAGCCTTCATATGCTTTGACCTCTTTCCCCAATTGAATCCATGCTGCCCCTCAAAGCCGGGTAGGTTCTTCATATCACCTTTGGGAGGTTGCATAACGCCCATAAAATTGCCCTCTACCCGGCATCATAATCAGGAGGTGTAGTAAATGGGAGAAAAAATAGCAGAAACAGATGTAAAATTTGAGAAAGGTTACTTGTATTATTGCAAACCTGAAGAAGGATTTATTTCTGTTTTTAAAACAAAGATGAGTAGGGGAGGTAAAAAGAAAAAATGAGTAGGTATAATCTAAAACCAGAGACTGTTCCTGTTGCGAGAAAGAAAGGTTTGTTTCGGAGAGGTAAGACACAAGATGTAGTAGTTGCTGAATCTGCACCTACCAGAGTTAGTGTAGCAGAACTTAAGAAACAATTAGCAGAAGCAGAAAAAGAAGAAACCAAACAAGCAATAAGTCAAGAAACATTTACAGATGATTCACCAATACATTACTCCATAGAAATCTGCGGTGATAGAGAATGGGTAGAAGAAATGTTAAAGAAGGCAGCACAATGAAAGTATGCAGGTTAATTGTTGATGGGGGCAAATTCAAGAAAAGAATCAAACAATGTGAAGAAATGAAAGAGATTAAAGAAAAAATACCTTTAAATTTAAAATATGATAAAATAAATTTTATGGAGGAAAAAAAATGCCAAAAAGATTAAGTATTAAAATTGTTGGACACGACTTTATTTCAGCGTTTCCAAATAAGAAAAAAACAAAAGATAAAAAAGATGAGAAGTTACCAGATTACAAAGCAGATGGCGTTGCTGTCTGGGTCTATGATTACATAGAAAAAGCAAAGGAGGAACAAGTATAATGGGTGCATTAGACATATTAACTGGTGCAGATGGCGGCGGAAGTATTGGAGGATTTTCTTTAAACTTTGGCAACTTTTTTTCTGTAATACTTAATATGTTCAAATGGTTAGGTGTTTTTGGGGTGTTAGCCTTTGTTGTTTATTATTTCTTTTTAAGACCAGCAAAGTATAAAGACATAGTGGAAATTTGGGACTTAACTGGAGGAGGAATTGTTGTTAGGTCTGATAGAGGTATGTGGAAAGAAGATAGAACTTCTGGAACTGGTTATTATACTCTATTAAAAGATAAGAGAGCAAGATTAAAACATCCTCCTTTGGAACACGTATTACCAACCAAGAAAGGAAAATATAAATTTACTTTTGTTAAAAAAGGTAGTGGACCATTTGACTATGAAAGTGTTCCTCAAAAAGAGATGGCACAAATAGGAAAACTTGCAGCACCAATTCCATTAGCAGATTTGGCTTGGGCAAAATACGCAATAAAGAAAGCAGCCGAGAAGAAAGTGTTAGGGGGGTTCTGGGAGCAGAATAAACCGGCTATCATTACAATTACTACATTAGTTATAGTAATGATAATTTTAGTAAGTTTATTCAGAGCTATCCCAGATGCAGCACAAGCAGCAGCATCTACTATATCTGCACAGGGTTCACAATACGCTGCAGCCATTGAAAAACACGCCAACGCATTAAATGAGTTTACAAGTAAGTTGGCAGGAGCAACACCTACAACTTTGCCACCGGAAGGCTTTGATTAGCGTAAATCCAATTTTTTTTATTTTTTTTAAAAGGAGGTAGAATGTTAGTAAATGGAATAAGGTATCATTACCGAACTTGTAGTAAGTGTGGAAAACCATTTTATACTGCCGCAAAATATTCAATACCACCCCTTTGTGCTAATTGTCGTAGAGGCAAAGCAAGTTTGGCTTTAACAGATGAACAATGGAAAGAGATAAAAAAAGAAAAATTGAGGACGAAGCAATAAAAGGTATAGTCTATGGAAATGAGTTATTTAGAAAATTTAGAGAATATAAGATTATCAAGGTATTAAGATGGGTAAAATTATTTGTGGTCATTGGATTTTTCATTTACATAATTTGGTATCTAATATGGGGGGTTTAAAATGGGATTAGAAAATGTAAGTAACTATACGATAAATTTGAGTAATCTTACTCTTGGCAGACCTTTTAATCGTATTGGTGAAGAATGTGCTGCTCAATTAGCAGAAGTTAGCAGAGTTTCTTTTTTGCAAGGAATAGCAATAGGAGCATCATTAGGTTTGATAATTGCTGCTGTATTATTATTGGTTTACTTTTTTGTGCAAAAGAGAAATCCAGAAGAAAAAAAGAAAAACAGATTAAAAAGGAGAAGTCCTTGGTAATATGGCAAAGAAAACTGACCCTTGGGTCGATGATGAGATAATCGACCCGGAGGAAGGGATAAGAACTCAAAAAGTCAATACAGAGTTTTACTTAGGTCGCTTAGCTTATAAAGCTGCTGAAGCTGGTGTCTATAAGAATATGAATCCTCAAATCTATAAAAATGCTGTTGAACAATTAGAAATATTTATCTCAGGTTCTCGTTTACTCGACGAGGATTACTGGGAAAGAAAGAAAAAATTACAAAAAAAATTTAAGGAGGAACAAGCCAAGTTAGCAGAAAACTTTAATCCATCAATTAAAAAATCAACTATTAATCCAAGAGTAACGCAACAGATTTCAGATGCAGAAATAAGATATATTACAGAATGGCATAGGTTGATTATGATGTGTTCAGCGAAGCTGTATTATACTTTCTGGCAGACAGATGTAATATGAAAAAGAAAAAACAAATAAAATTAAATATAGAAGAAGCATTTAAAAGATTTTTAATTTTTATAGGCATTGGTGCTTTAGTAATTATTTCTTATTGTTTTATAATGTTTATTAGTTATTATGGTAATTACGCTTTTGTTGAGGGGTGGGAATTAGTATGGCACTCTGTTACTTTTACTTTAATAGGACTTGCGTGGGTTGCGATGGGATTTTTTAAAAAATGAGTTATGTCATCAAACATATTAAAAATCAGGTTCACCAAAAGAATCGAAACTTTGTTGGTATCATAGTTGGAAAAGTTGGAACTGGCAAATCTTATTCTGCTATGCGTTTAGCAGAAGAACTTGATGATAAGTTTTCTATTGATAAGGTTTTCTTTAATGTTGAGGACCTTCTTAGATGTGTTCATGAGAACAAGATGTATCCGGGTGAAGTTCTTATTTTAGACGAAGCTGGTGTAGCCATATCAAATCGTCAGCATTATATGAATAAATTTAACAAGTCTATGGCATTCTTGTTACAAACATGGAGGCATAGGAATCTTGTGTTATTTGTAACTGTTCCAGATATTGCGTTTGTTGATGCAGGAATCAGAAAATTATTTGATGCTATCTTAGAATGTCGTAAAGTTCTCAAGAGAGAAAGGAAAGTAGTAGCTGACTGGAAATTTATACAAGTTAATCCTCAGTCAGGCAAAGCATACTTCCACAACATCAAAGGTCGTGATGGAGTTTATACTGTAAAGATAAGTAAGCCATCTGTTAAACTACTTCACATCTACGAAAAGAAAAAGACAGAGTTTACTACTAAACTTTATCAAACTCTGGAAGAAGCAACAGATACCAAACCGAAGAAAGAGAGTAAAGTAAACGATATAAGGAGATGTCCAGAGTGTGGCAACCTTGGTGATTATAGGAGGGCTAAGAATCGCTTTGAATGCAGAAAGTGTCCTGCAACATGGGAGTTTTCTCCCTCAAAACGAGCTAATATTTAACTTGAATTATAATGTGTGTTCAAAATGAAGGATAAAATATACAAGAAACTAAGTAGATTTTACTTAATATCTAAAGTAATTAGGAATATTGTAATTACTATATTCATATCTACATTATCTATATGGGGTATTGTTATTTTGTTAAGAGAAATCTTTCCAAGGATGTTATGCTTGAAATAAAATGGTAGAATTAAAAGATTTAAGAGAAACTTTGAAAAGAAAAATGAGATGTCACTACGCCAGGAATGTAGTAGATGAGGTGTTTGATGAGTTTGAAGAAATTTAAAGCTGAATTATTTGGTAAAAAGAAATTTTCATTATCTGACTTCAATGGAATCTTAATTGCAATAGATGTAATTTTTATTACTCTTTTAATTGGTTCTAAAGTTTTAAGTTTGGAAGTGGATAAATATCAATTTACTGCCACATCTGATTGTTGTTGTGAAGGAGATTATTGCACTTCTACTTATTATGATTTTGATAATAAAAATTGTGTAATAGTTTCAAGTTTAGGAAAAGAGATTTATGATTCTAATTGTTCTAAAGAATGGAAAAACCCAAAAAAAATAGCAGAAGAGGGGTTAATGTGAAGGCAGCAATATATATCAGGGTGTCCACCAGAGATAGGCAGGACATATCAAAGCAACGAGAATACCTTTTAAATTACGCCAGAGAGAAGAATATTGAAGTGTATAAGATATATGAAGATGTTGGAATAAGTGGCTCAAAACAAGCCAGACCTGCCCTGAATGAGATGTTGGAGGAATACCTTAATTATAATGCTGTTCTGGTCTATAAGATAGATAGGATAGGTAGGAGCTTTAAACATCTTTTTGAGTTGATGGATTTCTTCAACCAGCGTAAGATAGATTTCATTTCTGCTACTCAACCAATCGACACTTCAAAACCAGAAGGGAAATTTTATTTTAATATGTTGGCATCTTTCGCAGAGTTCGAAAGGGAGATGATGATTCAAAGAATTAAAGATGGAATGGATATTGCCAAAGCAAGAGGCAAGAAGATAGGTAGAAGAAAAGGGTCTAAAGATAAGAAGCCAAGAAATAAACTTGGATATTATAAAAGATGGGCTAATACTCCAAAAAAGAAAAGAAAACCTAAGAAGCCAAGAAAGAAAGGGAAAATAAGGTCCCCCACATTTTTTAAAGAAAAAAACGAAGTTTCTTTATAAATAAAAAGAAAACAAATAAGGAAGTCCTTATTTAGGTGGTTTTTTCTTGCCCCAGCACTTCCAACAGTTTAACATTTTTTCTTAGCCATCCTTTGGGCTAACTTATCTTTAATCTTTTGTAGATTCTTTTTGGCTACATATTGTTCATGTAACTCCTTAATAGTTAGTTCTTTCATTATAGTCCTCCAGTAAAGCTATTTAATATGATGGCTCCAATTACTAATATCAATACTGTAACAAATACTACTGTGGCTATTATTCCAAGCGTTTTAATATCTAAGCCTCCATCAAATCCAAATTTACTTCCTATCTCCGGAACAGTAGCAAATAAGCCAAATATGAAACCAACTATAATTATAATAACTATGATGGGCATTTGGTCTAAAAATTCATTAACACCTTCAGAAGCTGTCATTGATACATTCTCCGGCTTTGTTGGGAAGTCAATAAATAACTCAAAGGTAGAAATCTCAGTTTTATTTTCATTTCCTACTAAATCTTCACAAGCAAAGGAGGCAGTATAAGTTCCCATTGTCATAGTGCTATTGGTCCAGCTATATTCTGTTGCAGAAATACTTGAGAGAGAAGTATTTGTTAAGAAGTTATCGAGGGAAACAACACAACTTGCTAAATCTTCATTTCCAGTTACATTGAAATCCATATAAAGTTGAGCATGAGTTCCTGCTGTTGGAGAATCAATAGTTATTTCAGGAGCAGTTGAATCTGCGTCTCCATAAGTAATATTCAAATAAGGTCTTAAAGAAGTATCAATTAAAGTTTCTCTGTGGATATATCTTACATACTGAGAAGTTGATGCAGTCTGACCAACTATTCCATCGGTCTCATCGTAAGAAGTGCAACCCATACCTAAATAGCTAACATCATTTCTTGCGTAAATTGTCGTGTAATTATTTGAATTGTTTAGATAATCTGCTTCTAATATTGTGGTTATGTTTGGATGAGATATAATATTCCAACCCAAATCTGCTCCAGTAGAAAGCTCATCAGTCCAATTTGAGACAGAATTAAATAAAGCCCTTAACTCATTTCCAGTATTACTTTCTGTCCATGTTTGATTAGGATGCCAACCAATTGCTATATCTTGGTCAAAATTATTAGATGTATTTGCGTAGAAATGAACAGAAACATTTTCAATAACTTTATTATCTGGAATTTGGGAGATGTTAAACTTAAATAAGTCAAAACCAGCAGCATACCCTGTTGAGGTGCATCTTAAATAAATATCTGCTTCGTTTTCAGTATCAGGGTCCTGTAGAATTAGAGTATCGGCATAGACTATTGGGATTACTAAAATACATAAAATTACAAGTATCCAAAGTTTTCTCATCCTTACCTTCTTTTTCTTCTCTTTCTTCTCTTTGCCATCTTGAAATTCCCTCTAATTAATTTAGTTGCTATACCTGCCCCAATTAATGTTCCAATCATTTTGTATAAGCTATTGATTTTTTCTTTATGTGGCTTCCACAAGCAATATGGTATTTTCCACCAGATGCCCCTTTATAATATCTTGTTCCTTTAGGTATTACTTTACCACAATAACTACATCTTACCATCTTCAACTCCTTACTTTTTCTTTGGTTCTTCAACTTTAATTATGCCTTCTTTCTCGAGGGCATCAATTATCATGTCCAATTTAAAATTTAATAATTCAAATTGTTTTCCGACATCATATTCCATGGGTCTCACCTACCTATAAATTCTTATTTTTTGTTTAGATTTCTTTCTTTTTCTTTTTTTCGGTTTTGCCTTTGGAGTATCAAAGTAACTACCTCCAAAATAACTACTACCTGAGCTTCCACTCATACTAAAGAAATCATTACCACCAGACGCCCCTTTAAAAGAACTCATAGTGGGTTTAGGTTGGTGTTGTTGTCTTGCTTTTCTTATGGCAGCTTGTTCTTGAGCCACCTGTTTTTCATACTCTAATCTTTCTAAAGCCTTTCTTCGCCTATCTATTTTTTCTTTATCAGATAGACCAATACCCATGCCTTTGCCGACACGCTTCATGAATTTTTTGCCATTCTTCATTTTTGATTATAATAAAAAAAAGAAAAAAATGGTTTAGTCGTTTTTACATCTTTTTCTGCCAAAAGAATCCAATAACTCCGATGACAATCGATGCTACAACTATGACTGCTAATGTTGTCTGCCAACTGGCAAACTCATCAATACCTTGCATACCACCAGTTGTTGCGTTCATCGCGATAGAGTAAGAATTGGCTGGAACATTATTGACTGTGCTATTTGTATAACACTCTCCATCAGTTGCATTAAACCAAAATCCTCCATCATCACATTGTGTTTCTCTTACGCCACCGAGTATAGTACTTCCAAGTCCAAGAACAATCGCTAATACTACAAACACTATAATAATCTGAGGTAAATTCTGTAAATTCATTTTAGCCTATGTAGCTATCTGCCCCTCTGCCAAAAGAATCCAATAACTCCGATTACTACTGCTGCAACAACAATTACTGCCAAAGTAGTTTGCCAACCTGCAAATTCGTCAAGTGCTTCTAAACCTTCTTCGGTTGCATTATAAGCATAAGTTCCGGAAGTTTGTGTGTCTTGAACATTATCCAAAACAGTTGCTCCGATACCCAATACTATTGCTACAACAACGAAGATAATGGCTATACCACTTAAATCTTCTAATCTCATATTGCTACTTCCTCCTTTACCATAAGTGTAGATTTAACTACCTTAGTCTATATTATATTATTTAATCATTTATTAAAAAGATGTTAACATCATTTTGCTTTAATTTTCATACCAAAGAATAAATTTTTAATGTATATTACAATAATTAATGCCATAACAAATATCACAAAAAATAAAAACACCGAATAGAAACCACCTAAAGGAACTGCTTCAACACTAAATAAACTTGCCATCTGAAACAATGCAACAAAAAGAAACAATGCGAATCCGACCAATAACAGTTTTATTGCCTTGTGGCTTTCATCTAACTTTGTGGCTGAAAAAATTAAGAAACCGGCTGTTCCCAAAAAGGTGAATATTATTGCTAACTTATAGTTGTATAATCTTAATGGACATATACCTCCAGACGCCATACTCACATTACTATCATTGTAAACCTCGTTACCTGTTGGTGAGAAGTAGCTGTCGTCCCAGACCTGAACATCATAAGTTAAATTAACTCCGCAGCCAAGAGTAGAACAATTAGGAAATAAAGTTATATTGTCATAAGAAGAATCATAAGTTCCATTAATATACCAGCGAGTAAGATTCAACCATTCTAAATCTCCTTGGTCGTCGGTATCGAGGTCATAAAAAGCAAAGTCAGCTTCGTAGTAACTCAAATTCCAGTTAATAGCTTCTTCATAAACAACTGGGCTGACGCTATAATCTCTTAAATAATGCCATTCGCTACCATTCCAACAACTCCAATTAACATAAAAAGGAAATGAAGCACTATCTTCCAGTTTAAGTTCCAAAATTTCTTGATTAAAACATTCGTCTGGAATGGTTAAATTAGTTGTTGCACCAACATCTTTAATTTCCCACATAGCACTTAAAGCGTTACATGGTTTACTGTAATTAAAATAACCAACTCCATTTGACTGGGCGAATCCTGAAGTTGACCAATCTCCATCGACGACTTTATCAAAACCAAGCCCAAAAGCGTCGAACCAATCTCCAACCCCCTCTGTTGAGTTAGCATCTTCTTGATAATCTAATAAAATAGTTTCTTTTAAGGTTACATTTTCAGATGTTGGAGTGTGTTCGTTGCTACTCATATTATATCTTTGGTCTGCAAAAAGATTAGACTGACCTGAACAATAAGGCTGTCCAGAATATAAAGACCTTAATCTCCATCTTGTTAGATTTTCATGAGTGCTGGTGTGTTGTATTGCTTTTTGTCCAATATTGGCATTATAACAGCCAAAAGTTCCCATACCTGTAAAAACAGTTATCCAGCTTCCACCATAACCATATTTCCTATCGATTTTACAAACGAGAGAACACCCAAAAGGTTGTGCATTCCCCATAGTTATTTTAAATATAGGGTTTTCTCCATCTGAGAAGTTAGAGTAACTGGGCGACTGGTAAGCACCAACCACAAAACAAATTTTATCCCAATCATCATCTCCTACTGCGTCGCAATAAACTTTAGCATCTATCCATTTAAGTTCTGTTTTCTTTTCCTGTCCAACATTTAAAGTCCCTGCTTTTAATCCTAAAGTAACTGGAGAATTATACTGTCCAGGAGAAGAGGTAACATTTAAAACATAAGGAATACTTTCATTCCAAGACAAATGAATATGCTCTCCATTATCGTCGTTGTTTAGAATAAAATCTCTAACATTGGATTTATTTTGAGCATTTAAACCATGTAAATCTAAATTATAAAACCCATCTTTATTATCATAAACAGTTATTGAGTTGTTTTCTTCTTGCATATCAATCTGGATATTTCTAATATGCCAAGCAAATCCTAAATCAACTGGAATGTTTTTAGTGCCGATGTTTTTCATATAAGGTATTACTGTCATTCTATCGTCCTCATCTTTCAGATGATAACGCAAAGCAAACCGAACTTTATAACCAGAATAAGTAACATCTTTATAGCCAGTTACATTAATGTAAGTATCATTGTCAGTTGAAATAGACCAAGTGAAAGGTAACTCATCAACACAAGCTAACTTAATCCACTCATCACCATTATAATAACCACCACAGAAAACATTTTTACTCCAATAATCCTCATAATGATTTGTAAATTGCATTCCAGAAGTTGCATTAAAATAATAATCATCTTCAGTATTCCAAATGTGTAAAACTTGGTTAGAATCTAAGAGTTCATAGCCAACTGTGTTGTTATTCGGCTGATGTTCGGAAGAACTAATTATCGACGATTCATTTATAAATAAACACGCACTAAATAGTGCTATTACTAATAAAAAGGCGACCTTTTTCATTGAAATTCCTATTGGCATTTTTCATTGTGATTTATCAAACCATAAATAAGCAATACCTGCAACTGAAGCAACAATCATCCCTATAACTATTGGGTCTCCAACCCAACCGGCAGCTCTAAACAATAATGCGAATATTGTTGTGATAAATAATGATACCGAAAAGGTTGTTGATGATTTATAGTTCTTCAATGCCATAAAAGCGACTATAAAAATGACTAATAAAACTACTGGTCCAAAGTAAGCATCAGTAACTGTATTTACATAAGTCACCATTTCATGCGGTCTTGTTATGTTTGGGTCTGGAAATGTCATCATAAATCTCTATTGAGTATATACCCGGCTATCATTAAGCCGATGGTTATCATTATTATTACGACTAAAACATTAATAGCTTCTGGAGGAATACCAACTGCATCTGCTCCTGCTCCTCCTGCACTTGAAACCATTGTCGAAGCTACTGCCCCTGAACGAGATACTGCTTTAAAGGTTGTGCCAAAAGATTTTAGTCCCCAGTCAAACCAACTATACCAGTTAGTTCCACCACCTGCCTCTTGTTCCCATGCGTCGGTGCTTGAGTTTATATTATCTTGTAAGGCATAAGTTTCCTCTTGGACATAAGTTACATTCAAATCTTCATATAATTGTGTAAAGTTCTCATCTGCTGTAAATCCATATTCTTGTTGAAGTCCACTTAGAAAAGTCGTCAGCCCTGTAAAAAACAAAGCTATTACAAGCAATCCAACCACTAAAGTTGTTACCCTTCCCATTTTATGTCCTGAGTTTAACCAGCAATATTATTGCTGCTACTATTAACGACATCACAAACCCAATTCCAATACTTAAGAAACCAAGCATGGATGTTACTACTACTCCAATTACTGCCAAAACGATGGCAGCTTGAGGATTCCATATACCTAAAAAGGTAAGCAATCCTATAATCAATATGGAATAAAATATTCCATCTGGACCAATCAACTCTTTTAACCCCTCTTGTAAGTCCACGAAATACTGACCTAAAACTCTCCATGGATTTGCGTCAACTATAAACTTAGCAACATAAGAAGCATCTAAATCAGTTACTCCACAATACAATGTTGCCGAAGATGATGTAGTGCAGTTATAACAAATATTTTCTGTTTGGTTAATTGAAAGTTTATCTACTTTTAAACAAGCTGTGGTAGCTGCTCCAGTTGAATCATCAAAGGTAGCTCCAAATAAATGGCTATCATTATTCCAACTAATGTTCCATGCTATGTTTTCAAAGTGTTGCCACATTTCCCAATAAGAAGAATAATCACCAGCTGCCCCACTCAAATATATATTATATGGTGAAGCAAGTATATGTTCTGCACCAGTTGAATATTGTAAAACATTATCTTCATAAACAAAAACCTTATACCAAGCATCAGTTAATCTTAGATAAATTACATTACTTCCTTGAGCTGAAGTTTCTGTCATAGCTACTAAATACGAAGTTCCATCTCCAGGGTTATATCTTTGTAAGTGAATAATTGCATTTGATACTCCTTGACCTGCTCTAAGCACATTGAAAGTAACTGCTGAGGCATAAGTGTCTAATAATTGGTAGAGGTCTATGTTCTGTTGGTTACTACCAATTATTTCTGCATTATCAAAGTAATACTGTCTTGGATAAGAATAATCTGTTTCGTTAGAATCATAATCAATAAATCCAGTAACATTTGCATA
>Ga0208015_1000759_pt1 | contig 14245 bp, 14 predicted proteins | sample 26BtaG_FD_184101 | JGI IMG/M metagenome (GOLD analysis project Ga0208015, IMG submission 184101) | Marine viral communities from Cariaco Basin, Caribbean Sea - 26B_WHOI_OMZ_CsCl (SPAdes) (version 2) | ecosystem: Environmental > Aquatic > Marine > Oceanic | place: Caribbean Sea: Cariaco Basin...
TCCAAATCCTGATAGGACAGCTTAACGGGAAATGAAATTTCAAAAGTGCTTCCTTCTCCTGGAATACTGTTCAATGTCAATGAACCTTTTAACAGATTCATTAATTTTTTTGAAATGGCCAGGCCTAGGCCAAATCCAGAGTGCTTGGCATTACTGGTTTGGTTGACTTGGGTAAAAGCATTAAAAATATCTTTTTGTTTTTCTTTATTAATGCCAATTCCAGTATCAGCAATGGTGATGGAAACCTTGTAGCTACTATTCGATGAGTGTAGTTTTGTCGTGATGCTGATACTGCCCTCCTCGGTAAACTTATAAGCATTGCCAATAAGGTTGTAGAGCACTTGTTTGATTCTGAATGGATCGGAAACAATAGTGAGATCAAGGGCTGGATCATGTTTTATGAGGAGAGCAATAGGCTTATCGGCATAGATAGCTTTGATATTTGTACTGGTTTCATCCAAGACAGTTTTTAGGTTAAACGGAATGCTTTCGATGGTAATATGACCATCTTCCAATTTTGAAAATTCCAGAAGATCATCTACCAATTGGCTCATATAGGCAGAGGCGCTTTTGATATGATCCAAATAGTTATCTTCTTTGGCGTTTTGTGCGGTTTTTTGAAGCAACTCACTATATCCGGAAATGGTACTCAGTGGAGACCTCAAATCATGACTTACCATATTGATCAGTTGTTCCCTACTTTTTAGAAGGGAATTGGTATAGGCATTAGATTTTTCAAGCTCCTCCCGATAGCGTTGGCTTTTCCAAAAGTCATTTAAAATAACTATCGAAAAGACCACCATTAATATAAAACTGACTATGGCGGCCATATAAATAATGCTGGTACCGCGATCTAATGCTTTCTGGCGTTGAGCAATAATACTTTGGGACGATGCCACCATCTCACGTTCTAATGTGCGGAGTAAGTTGCGTAATTGTCGGGAGGTGTTTAAATCATTTTCAACCAGTTCGCGCTCTTTAAGCATTAACGACTGTCGTTGTGCAGCGACTTCTTGCTGAATTTTCTGAAGCATGTTCCGGGAGGTGGTCACAATGGAATCAATTTGTTTTTGATCGACCTTGCTTACGGAATCCTTTGCTTTAGATTCATTTGAGAATTGAATAAAACCCTCTAAGACTTCTTTTACTTTCGGATTGATTTCGGTCGGATTTTCCACATAGTCTTCTAAGGTTAACTTTCCTAAAATAGGATCTATGCTCTTCAGTTTGGCGATGGTCTGTTCAATTGATTTTTCAGAGTTGTTATTGTCCTTAAGACGGCGCAATTCGTTTAAGTCGCGCTGTTTCTTGTCAAATATCACCTTGACACTGTCCAGCAAGGCTTTTTGATAATCGTTATTGACCAGAACGCGCAAGGTATCGATAGTGGTAATCAGACTGTCGTTTTGCGAAATATAGGCATTGAATTTTTCGGTAGTATTAAGCTGCAGTGCTGCACGGGCGAGGCTTTCATTTTCATATATATCGGCCACCAAGCCACTTATTTTGATGAGCTTATGGCGTTCCTTCAAATCGTCCGTTTGGGTAGCGGTAAAATTTCCCAATTCAGAAAAGACCAGCCATCCGGAAATTGCCGCTAAGACCCCTAGAGCGATATATCCGAAAAGGACCTTAAAAGTGATTTTTCTGTTAGATGATCTCATAAACATATTGAAACGGTAAAGCAAGATAAAAAATGTCCGTCAAAGCTGATGCCATTAAACAGTTATATGTTTAAAAAATAAATATTCAAGTTTGACCAATAATTAAAATGCCAATAAAAGGAGATAAGTTTAGTTTAATTACCTTTGGTCTTTAATCATGTATTTTCAAATTTTCCTTGTTTTATGAAACAGCTTTTGTTAGTAGCAATTTTAATCTTTATGGGTTGTAAATCTGAGCCAAAGACAGATGAAATAACTGCTGAAAATCAGGAAGAATCTTATGTTATTACCGCAGAGGATATTGCAAAATTAGATTATACCGATTATATATTAAGTCCAGATAGCCATCAGGCCATTTTGGATTGGCAAAAATTTCAAGACTTACAGGCGCAGATAGAGCTTGTGAAAACCGGAGACCTATCTTTTTTTAAGGTTGAGAAAAAAATTATGGAAGAGTTCATTGTGGAGCTGAAAATTCAACAGCCTCCCAATGTTATAACACCAGCAATACGATCGCGAATGACCGTTTTGGAGACCAGTATACTAAGACTGCAGGACCTTGTCAATCTTGATAATATTAAGAAAAAAGATCTTTTGGAGAGCATTAAAGAATTGCTTGTGGCCAATGTGAACCTTATCCTTCAAATAAACAAAAAGTTTGAAAAGGAGGCACAGCAGATTGAGCTTCCCGTTAAAACGAATTAGCCGATGATTTGTTTTTATGGGGATTAGTGGTGAGTGGTGAGAGATGAGATGGGTGTTAGATGTTGAAGATAATTTAGATTTTTGTCCAAAGAAGTTTTGAATATATTGAATACAGAATGTTGAATATCGAAATAGAGGGATTAGAGGGTAGAGGGTAGTGAATAGACAGTATAGAAAGAGGATTATGAGTGATTAATGATTGAAGATTGTTGATTTTTGAACTATGATCAACTCTAATCAGGGATGTTTCGAAACGTTGAACACGAACCGTTGATTTTTGAAACCTGAAACTCGAAACCTTCCTCTTTTCTCTTAATTTTTTGTTAATATGTAACAATTGGCTTGATCAAGCTTCATATTAATAACTAATTTTATTCAAATTAAACATTTAAACACTATGAAAACCAATCTTAAGTATGCATTGGCGACTACTGGGTTAGTATTTGTAACCATTGTTGGTTGTAAAGAAGAACCAAAAAAGGACACCGCCATGGCAGAAGAAAAAATTCCAGGAATTGTTCTCGAAAACATGGACACCACTGTGAGTCCAAAAGACGATTTCTACAATTATGTCAACGGAAATTGGGCTAAAAACAATACCATTCCCGATGATGAAACCCGTTGGGGCGGTTTCGGGGTCTTACGAAAAGAAACCCGTCAAGATGTTCTCGACATTGTAAAAAATGCCCACAAATTAGGCACCTATGCTGATGGCACTGACCAGAAGAAAGCCTTATTGCTTTTTCAAAGTGAATTGGACTCAGTAGCAAGAAATAAAGCGGGTATTGAACCTATCAAACCATTGTTGGAAGCCATTGACGGCATCAAAAACTTGAGTGACATGCAAACTGTTTACGCCACTGTGGATGGAGTAGGCGCACCGTTTGCAGGACTTGGTGCGTCACCGAATCTTAATAATAGCAGTATGAATATGGCTTGGATCTATCCTGGAAGTCTTGGATTACAGAGAGATTACTATTTGGATCAAGATGCCAAATCAAAAGAAATCAGACAACAATATGTTGATCATATTGCCAGAATGCTTCAATTTATTGATTATGATGAAGCAACAGCACAGGCAACCGCTAAAAAAGTGTTGGCCATGGAAACACAATTGGCTGAACCAAGATTGGATAAAGTCGCCATGAGAGATGCGCGTAATTATAACAATCCAATTCCTTTTGCAGATCTACAAAAAATGACTCCAGCGATAAACTGGCAAAAATTGGTGGATGATTTGGGCATCGATAAAAAGATCGATACGGTCAACGTCATGCAACCGAAATATATGGCATCCATGCAAAACTTTTTAAAGCAAACCCCGATTGAGGATATTAAATCCTTGATGGTTTGGAATACACTTAATGGTTCTGCAAATTATTTATCCACTGAAATTGAAAAAGCAAATTGGGATTTTTACGCTAAAACGCTTAATGGGACGCAAAAGCAACGGCCAGCTGAGGAACGCGCTTTAGAAACCGTTGATCGTGCCGTGGGTGAAGCTATTGGAAAACTGTATGTGGAAGCGAAGTTTCCACCAGAAGCTAAAGCTAAAGCGGAGGAAATGATTGCTGATGTTATTGAGGCTTTCCAAAATAGAATTAAAAAGCTGGATTGGATGACTGAAGAGACTAAGGAAAAAGCCATCGAAAAGTTAGATAAATTTACGGTTAAGATTGCTTATCCAGATGAGTGGGAGGACTATTCAAAACTCGAAATAAAAGAAGGCAATACTTATGCTGAAAATATGAGAGCGGTTGGCAAATGGGCGAGAGAAAAGAATTTCTCAGAAATCAACGAGCCAGTCGATAAAAAAAGATGGGGTATGGCACCACAAACCGTGAATGCTTATTTCAATCCACGTAACAACGAGATTGTATTCCCGGCAGCTATTTTACAACCTCCTTTTTATAATTATACGGCTGATGATGCCGTCAACTATGGTGGGATAGGTGCTGTTATCGGACATGAAATTTCCCATGCGTTTGATGATTCGGGCGCACGTTTTGACGGAGATGGGAATTTGAAAAATTGGTGGACGGATAAAGATTTGGAAGAGTTTACCAAACGTGCAGATGCCTTGGCAGAACAGTACAGCGGTATTGAGGTCTTGGACAGCGTCTTCATCAACGGCAAATTTACCTTAGGAGAAAACATTGGCGATCTTGGCGGTGTTCTTGGAGCTTATGATGGTTTGCAATTGCACTTTGCCAAACACGGACGTCCGGAAAACATTGACGGGTTTACGCCAGAACAACGTTTCTTCATGAGCTGGGCCACAGTTTGGAGAACCTTAATCAGGGAAGATGCCTTAAGAACCCAGATAAAAACTGATCCACACTCCCCTGGTGTTCAAAGAGCAACACAGCCTTTAAAAAATATTGATGCGTTTTATGAAGCTTTTGATATCAAGGAAGGTGACCCAATGTATTTGGCACCTGAAAAACGTGTGAGAATTTGGTAAAATTCTGAATACGATTATAAATAAAAAGCAGCCTCGTCATGAGGCTGCTTTTTCATTTTATATTGTATAATGTTATTAATCCTCTCCCTTGGTACGTGATAATAAAGCTTCTTTACTGATTCTTGCCAAATTAAAATTAGGGTCAATGGCAAGCGCACGATTTAAAGTTGCTATCGCAATTTCCTGATTGGCATCTTTGTCTTCACTAAAGGTAAGAATAGCTTTTAGATATAAAAACCCGGCTCTCAGAGAGGTTTGATAAGGCTGTTGGGTTTCATAGAATGTACGTCTCATGTCATCCGTGACATTCGCCAAGCCATAATCCACTTTTTCTTGAGCACCAGCTATATCGCCGGTTTGCAGTAATAAATCGGCTATTTCATACGCCAAAATCGGACTTGGTTCTTTTTTATACAGTTTGTTATAAAATTCCAAAGCACGTGTACGTTCACCCAAAGCATTTAAGGCAATAGCTTTAATTTCTGTATTTAAGTCAGAATCTGTAGCACTTGACTCTATTCCAATAGTATTGAGAGCCTCTATGTTTCTGCCTTCAGAAACATATACATAAGCTAAAGTGTCTTTTCTGGCCTGACTTGGAGCAAGCACGTCCAAGTGGGTCATGGCGTTGATGACCCCTTGAATATCACCTTGCTTTTTCATTTGCTCGTAGTATTTTTCAAAGTGTTTTTGAAGTTCTGTCTTGGTTTGGGCAGCGAGGTTTAAAGAACTCATCACAACCACAAGTAGTATTAATTTTTTCATTTTCAAATTAGATATTCTTGCCTTTAAAATCAGGCCATTATTTAGTTAATTGAGCCAAATCTATAAAAATAAATAAAACAAACTCTTAAAAGCTTTATAATTGTTACAGATGGTGTTGAAAGTTGTATTTCAAAATCTGTTCCACTTTTTCGTTGGAAATTATTTTTCCTTGGCTCTGACTGGATGGATCAAATTGTGGAACTGGAAGGTTATGGGTTTTACAAAGTGAAGTATAATACGCTTTCCGCGAAGGATGCTGAGGGGCAACGGCATTGAACTCGGTATTCCAATGCTTTTCTTGAATGATGGTTTTTATAATGGCAATACAGTCGTCTTGATGGATTAAATTGACTGGACCATCCGGGTTTTTTACCATGTTTTTGCCCGAAAGGAATTTAGCCGGATTGCGACCGTCACCGATCAAACCACCAAATCTTAAGATGGTCGTTTCAAAATGGACATTTGTTTTAAAAACTTGTTCTGCGCCGATAAGCTGCTTGGCAGATGCCGATTGCCCATTTGTTGGGCTTTCTTCTGTAATTATCGGCATCGAAATATCATCTTCATAAACTGCAGTGGAACTGATATAAAGCACGTTCTTTACCGTGGAACGTTCAATATATTTACAGAGCATTTCCATCTGTTTTACAAAGTCTGCCTCAGGATTCTTGCGTAATCCGGGCGGAATATTGACGATGAGGATCTCGCTTTCCTTTAAACAGTCGACAATAGAACCCGTGATGCCTGCTTCAGAAATAGAAACCAGAAATGGAAGGATGCCTTCTTTTTTAAAGACCTCCATTTTGTCAGCAGAAGTTGTTGAGCCTTTTACGGTATAACCATGTTTAAATAACTCGATGGCAAGCGGCAGTCCTAACCAACCACATCCAATAATACTGATATATTTATTCAAGAGTGATGGTTTTTTTTATGATGATGGCGTCATTCAATACAAATGGTTTTGGAATCATTGTTTTTGGTCGTTTTGCGATGTTGAACAAATCGTTCTCCAATAAGTCAAAAGAAACCTCAAAAATCTCAAAGGTGGTTTTTTGTGATGCAGGAACGGTAAAATTCAATTCGATGGCCTTCTCTTCGGTAACCATATAACTGAACAATCTGTTTTTGATACGATCTTTAAAAACCTGGGTTTCATCCTCTCCTTTTGCAATTTCCAATCCGTTGATGTTAAAGCTTAGAAAGATGTTGGACGCATCAGCATAAAACTCTAAGGTGTTGACCGCACGTTGTGGCGAGATAAAGACTTGGAGCTGCTTTACGTTCTCAATAATAGTATCTTTCTGTATATCAACGTAAGGTCTTTTGAGCGGTTTTACAGTGGCTTCTTTACTGTAAGACAACTTGGTGCCATATTTACTGTCAAAGTTGATACTCGAAGCGTCAAAGGGCTCAGGCTTATCCGTTAAGTGTGCCTTGGTCCAATCGTCCAAGGTTGTGTCGTAGGTTGCCCATTGTGCTGTGTCATTATCGGCGTCGTACAGATAGATGAGGCTGTTTGGTTTAGGACGCTCTTCGTTAAAATTTGAGGTTGTATGTGCCGCAATAAAAAACCCAACAGCAGCAATCAACAGAAGGTAAGCCCATCGATTTTTATATCGCGAAAATCCGAAGACGCTAATACACAGTGAAAACATGATGGATATCAACAGCGTGGTGGCAATAATGGTTTTAAGACCCAGTCCTACCGGAAACATTTTAAGAAATGGCGACATGATCATTAAAAGCGGAAAGAGCAAAAAGGTCATCAAAAGAATGTTGGGATGTTTTTGTCTTACCAGAACAAAAAGACTGATCAATCCAAAATATACCGGGATGATGAAAAAGCTGGCGCCTTTGAGTATAAATGCCAGAGCGGTACATATAATTAGCCATAACAATAATGGTGGAACCGCTAAGCTTGCTGTGTTTTCTGGTTTATAAACTTTATTGTAAAGCCACATGCACACAGCTGTAGAAAGCAGGGCGAATGCCCAAATATAGAGGTGGCCATTGTACGGAAAGCCGTGAAGGATTTCAGCGTATTGCGGATAAATAAGCAAAAGTAATTTCCATCCAAAATAGCCAATAATGCCGTTGATGAGCAAGGCACCAATCCCCGGAAGGAAAGCTAATGCCATATGTTTTGAGTTTAATCTCCTTTTTTGAATGCCGTAAAACACCAAAGCTAAAAATATAATCCATGCCAAAATTAGCATTGGAACTATCCATGAATTTGGATAAGTGACCATTTTAAAAAGTGGGACATTAAAATAGACCGCGTCCTTATCACTCTTTAAACTGCTGAGGTCGGCATCTGAGAAATAGTTGAGCAGTGGCATCAAATAACTGCCTTGATGCTCTAAAGTATTTCTGTCCAACCGGTCATAAGTATCTAAGGCCGTATGGTAGTCAAAGTGATCATCTATAAAGGCAAAATTCAAACCGTCTATATCACCATCTTCTCTAAAATAGGTCAGATCCGTATCATTGGGCAACATTTTATAGATGCTATAGGCCAAAGAATTGGCTACAGGATAATCAGGATTTGCGGCTTTAAATCCGTTGATCAGATTTTGATTGCCACCATTGGTTTCAATCAACATATAACTTGGTCCTCCGCTGCCACGGGCTTCAAAATTCAATACGAGCCCTACATCTTTGGCCCATGGGTGTTGGTTTACAAAAATATCGGCACCATTCAGCCCGAGTTCTTCGGCATCTGAAAAAAGGATGATAATATCATTTTTAGGAGTTTTACCAGTGCTTAAATAGGCGCGGATCCCTTCCAAAATAGTGACCACGCCAGATCCGGCATCACTTGCGCCATAAGACGCATGCGATTTGCTGTCGTAATGTGTGAGCAACATTAAGGCTTTGGAATTTTCGCTACCCTTAATTCGTGCTAAAATATTTTTGGGTTTGACAATACTTCCCCATTTTTTGTTTTGACTATAGGCTTCCTGAATTTGAGTTTCGAGACCTAAATCGTTCAATGCCTTGACCAGGTAATCTTTGACTACTTCATGTTCTTCAGAACCGACATAATGTGGTTTTTTGGTTATATTTTTTAGATGGACCAAGGCGCGTTCAGAAGAAAAGGCGGTGGATTCAGTATTTAAATCGGAAATCTGAGAGGGCATCAATGCGAAAAAACTCCAATAGATGGCTAAAACAATTAAGACGACGGCAATAGCTTTTTTGAGCATAGGGAAAGGTTTAGTTGGCATGATAAAACTACAAAATAAATTTGGTGTAAAAGAGTGTTAGGTTAAATGACGAATTTTTGTTAAATTTAAAGTTCATTAAAATATAAGGTTATGGCTATCAAGAGTTTTCAAGGTTCACGAAGGCAACAACAAAAAGTCACCGAGCAGTTGCCGTTTAGAGTGTGTGATTATATGACAAGAGATTTGATCACGTTCAGACCGGATCAGAAGATATTTGAGGTGGTCGAGATTTTGATCAAACATAAAATTTCAGGAGGCCCTGTGGTTAACGAAAACAATGAATTGGTAGGGATTATTTCTGAAGGCGATTGCTTAAAACAAATCAGCGATAACAGATATTACAATATGCCCGTAGAAAAAGATACGGTTGGGGATCGGATGATGACCAATGTGGATACTCTAGATGGCAATATGAATGTTTTTGACGCGGCCAGAATTTTTTTAGAATCCAAACACCGTAGGTTTCCGATTCTTGAAGATGGGAAATTAGTAGGACAGATCAGTCAAAAAGATGTTTTAAAAGCAGCTTTGGAGATGAAAGGCCATACCTGGAATCCGAAAGAGAAGTAGACTGTTTGTGAGTTTTTTAGCTCTCCCGTTTTACCAACGCATAAAAATCTCCTTCAAGCGGTAAATAGCCTTGATCATACACAAAGTAATACACGGTGCCAACCTTAGTGGTGTAGATACTTGTGAAATAATTAAAATCAAATCCTTTTTCAATCAGTTTCCCTCGGGAAACTTTTGTTTTTTGCTCGGGATTTAAGCTTTCCAAAATCCGATAGTTTTTACGCAACCTGTTATTGGTATTTCTGATCAGGTTTTTATTATCCTTGTTGATGGTGTTGTTGTAGGAATTTCTACAGGCATCACTGCAGAATTTTTTATCGGCTCTCCCAACAATTTTCTCACCACATTCTAAACACTTTTTGCTCATAATTTAGAAGTTAACAAACAACAAGATACAAATTATTCCTATTGGATAACTTATAAGCCTTTTGACAGAATAAGGGTATTGGTATTATTCACTTTTTCAAATACCTCTGTCTGAAATTTATGGGATTTTAAAAATTCGATGACCTCGTTTAGAGCATGGCTTTTTCTTTTGGCCAATGAAGCATTAAATAAAATAGCACCATTACTTGATGAAGCTTTCAGAATGTCCTTCCAAAAGGGTATCATTAAAAATGCCTTGGGTACATCGGTATCAATGAACAAGTCGATGATGATCAAATCAAATGGAGTGCTATTTAACTGCATAAAAACTAAGGCATCTTCACAAACAATTTTTAATTTTTCATCTTCTTTGAGACCGAATTCATTCTTGGCAATGTCTATGACAGTTGGATCGATATCTACTGCGGTAATCTGTTTGGAATAGGAAAAATCCTTCCGAAGGGTTTCAATAACGCTTCCCCCGCCAAGACCTAAAAGTAGAACAGAATTCACTTTGTTTAAATCGATATACTTTAATCCAAACTTCAAAATCCGTTGGAGGGAGCCATAAGAATAATTGGCGTTTTTGGTATTGAGATGCTTTTTGCCGTTGTACCAGGTAATTTCCAAGACGCCACTAAATTCAGACTGAATTTTCTTTGTAATGGGATAGAGGTAGCTTAGAAGTTTGGTCATACATCAAATATAAGCTTTTTTGGCATTTAAAATATCCGTTTACAAACGACTACAATCACTTACAAACGAGTTTAAATAGTTAATAACCGAATAGCATTAGGAAGCCATTGCATCTTTGTGATGTTGAATTGACCGAACGATATTCAATAGTATTAACTGTTTAACCTTTAAAATTTAGAAATCATGAACGCATTAAGAAACACAGTACAGTTGATTGGAAGATTAGGACAGGATCCTGAAATTGTAAGCTTTCCAGACGGGAACAAGTTGGCGAAATTCTCTATGGCTACAGACGACAGCTATAAAGATAAGAATGGCAACAAAGTGGAGCGCACCTATTGGCACAACGTAGTGGTCCGAGGGGGATTGGTAGATGTCGTAGAAAAGTACGTCGCCAAAGGTAAGGAAATTGCCATTGAAGGCAAATTGACCAACCGTTCTTGGGATGACAAAGACGGCAAGAAACAGTATATGACAGAGATCCACTGTAATGGTCTGTTGCTCTTGGGCGGGAAGTAGGAATTAAAATTCCAGATTTCCTGGTCTGCTGACTGGTAGAAAATTCCAAATTCCAATGCAAGAACATTGGAATTTGGAATTTTTTTGATTCCACCAGTGGTTTTTTTGGCTTCAATATTTGTCTCGATCGAAAAAATTGTTCCGTGTTCATACCTCTCAAGCTTGATCCATAGTTCTTGATTGAGGTTTTCCACCTTCCATATCGTTTCGTTTATGGGCAGTGGCATGGGACGTCACTGACAATTCTAAGAAGGTACTTGCCTGTGGAAAATCCGCTCCCGATAGTTATTGGGATCCCAAGCAGGTAAGGAGAAGGCATTGCCAATACACACTGTTAGACAACGTTTTCATTTCTGTAATGTTTGATTTCGTTCAGTTCCGCTTTTTTAGATTTTTTTTCTTCTTCGATGTCATAATCGTCTTGAAGTCCAAGCCAGAATTTTGCCGAGTTTCCGAAATATTTACTCAATCGTAAAGCTGTGTCCACAGTAATTCTGCGATTTCCTTTCACGATTTCAGAAATTCGGGTCTGTGGGATTCTCAAGTCCTTAGAAAGTCGGTATGCAGTGATTTCCAACGGCTCAAGAAATTCGTAATTCAAGATTTCTCCAGGATGTACATTTGCTAATTTTTCCATTTTTCTATTTTTTAATGATAATCTATTATTTCCACTTCGCTTGCGTTCCCTTTGTCCCATTGAAATATAATCCGCCATTGTTTATTTATTCGAATGCTGTAAAATCCGTTTAAATTTCCAGTGAGTCTTTCAAGTCGATTAGATGGCGGAATTCGTAAATCGGCAATGTTCTGCGAATTATTCAGCATTCTCAATTTCCGTCGTCCAACGTTCTGAATTTCAATCGGCATTTTTTTAACTCGGATTCCGATCCAAATTTGTTGGGTTTCTTTCGAGGCAAAGGAAATAATCATAGTCTCACTTTACGTTGCTAACGTCAAAGGTAAGTATAAGGTTTATTTTTTCCAAATGTTGCCTAACCTATCCCATAAATCAACCTTTAATTCCAAAAGAATTAGCATTGGTTTTTTTAATCGTAAATAAGGCTGTAAATTTCATTTTTTGGAAAAATTTGAGATTTATGAAATTATATATTCTTGCTTTATCTGTTGTTATTAATTTATTTTCCTGTGCAGGAAATGAGAATTTACAATCTCCTGATGAGGTATTGTCAAAGGCTTCGGAAAAACTCACTACATGGGAGACCTTAAGTTTTACTGCGACCACAACCAATCCGACCAGACCGACCACACAAACCGTATACAAATTAAAGAGAGTTAATTATGAGCCTCATTTAAAACTGTTCTTTTTCAAGGAAATGAACCAAGAAACAGCCATCTATTACAAACTCGCTTCTTTGGCTGTGGTTGAAGATAAAAAGAATAAAATCACCATCTTTGATTATGGCAAAGACCGCTCCATTCCAAGATATTTGGAGGCCTATATGGGGGATGATGACAATCTATTGCTCACGGCAAGACTAATGAATCAATTCAAAGATGACATCGTCTACGTTGAACAAACAAGCTTTAATGACAGGCCAGCCTATGTTTATACCTTTGATAAATACAAAATTTGGTTAGACGCCAAATTAGCGGCTCCTTTAAAACTTGAGATAGCCAATGGGACATCAGCTAAAAAAGAAATTGTCTATGACGCACTTGTATTTAATGAGCCCATGGATGAAGATGTTTTTACTCATGAGGAGAAGGAAGGATATGTCTCCTCTGTTTTCGGCATTAAAAAAGAGCCAATGCTCAATGTAAAAGCACCCGATTGGAACTTGTTCGATTTGAATGGTAAAAAGGTGTCTTTGAATGATTTTCGGGGTTCTCCGATATTTTTGGAAGCCTGGACCTCTTCATGTAATCATTGTATGGCTTCCCTTCCAAAAGTCAAGGAAATAGAAAATGAATTTGGCGACAAGGTTAAAGTCATTACGGTGAATTTTGATTACAACCTAAATGAAACCAAGCAAACGGTTAAATCTGAAGGACTCAATTATATTGTATTACAAGGTGATGCCATTTTTGATAAAAATTATGATTTGCGTTCATTTCCATCATATTTTGTTATCGATAGTGGGGGCACCATAGTCTATTCAGAACGGGGTACTATCGAAGGCAAGAAAGCAAAAGCACTTTTTGAGGTGCTTAGGCGAGTTCAATAGTACATTGACTATTCAGAATAGATGTATAGGTCTCATCATGACATGGAGTTATGATAAGCTTGATAAGAAAATTGGAAAGTAATAGGTATAGAAATCAATTAAAACGGCGCTTTGCAAATTTTAGAAAGCTCTTCATTTATCTCAAACACTTTTCCTCTAATTTCTGAATAACCAAATTCTCCCAATCTTTTTGAATGCATTTTGAGATAGTTCTCTGCATTGTCCCGAGTATCAAACATATAAACACCTCCGGCCATGTTGTCTTTCTTACTTTCTGTCCAGAATTTCCAGATGAAACCAGGTTCCTTGTTAATACTTTGTGCAAGTTCTTTCATTTGACTTGCCATTTCTTTTCCCCAAACGTCCTTATGTGGAAAATCGACATGCATGATTACAGCCATAATATTTTAGTTTTAAATTGATTGTAAAGTTAGAGATAAGTAATTGTTTTTCAACTATGAGTTCCCTTCAAGAAACTGGTTTTTTAACTGAATTTTATCCGTTTCCAAACGATTACAAACATTTACAAACGAGTTTAAATAGTTAATTACCGAATAGCATTAGGAAGCCATTGCATCTTTGTGATGTTGAATTGACCGAATGATATTCAATAGTATTAACTGTTTAACCTTTAAATTTTAGAAATCATGAGCGCATTAAGAAACACAGTACAGTTGATTGGAAGATTAGGACAAGATCCAGAAATCGTAAGCTTTCCTGATGGGAACAAATTGGCAAAATTCACCATGGCCACAGACGACAGCTATAAAGACAAAGATGGCAACAAGGTGGAACGCACCTATTGGCACAACATTGTGGTGAGAGGTGGTTTGGTAGAAATCGTGGAAAAATATGTTTCCAAAGGCAAAGAGATTGCCATTGAAGGCAAATTGACCAACCGATCCTGGGATGACAAAGATGGCAAGAAGCAGTATATCACAGAGATTTTTTGTAATGAACTACTACTATTGGGAGGGAAATAAGAACTTCCTACCTGCCGACAGGCAAGCAAATCCCAAGTTTAAAATTTCAAACTTTAAATTCCAAATTCCAATGCAAGAGCTTTGGGATTTGGAATTTTTT
>Ga0208015_1000761_pt1 | contig 14191 bp, 14 predicted proteins | sample 26BtaG_FD_184101 | JGI IMG/M metagenome (GOLD analysis project Ga0208015, IMG submission 184101) | Marine viral communities from Cariaco Basin, Caribbean Sea - 26B_WHOI_OMZ_CsCl (SPAdes) (version 2) | ecosystem: Environmental > Aquatic > Marine > Oceanic | place: Caribbean Sea: Cariaco Basin...
TGAATGATTGGCTTCGAACAAATGGCTTTACTGTGGAAGAAGTGCCTTATGCCGAAATATCCAAGCAGGAAGGCTTGTTGCGATGCAGTACGATGCCTCTAATCAGAGATTAAGGAACGCGCTAAAAATTATCACTTGAATAACCTTTGCCATTAGTGTTGCAAACCAACGACAGCCGAGCTTAAAAAAGTGGCGCAAATAGATAGTCTAAAGTTGTAACGCATATTTTCCTTAAAATGAAAGTAGAAGATAAAAGCCATATTTATAACGTGATATATTAAAAGGGTCGTGTGGAGAAACCCTTTGCCATCTGCATAAATTATCAGCGCCGTTAATGTGATGATATTGCTGATCACAAAATATGAAAGCGCTAAAGCCACTTTCTTTTTATTGGATTCACTCAAAAAATCGTTTCCCAAGAATAATCTTACAGGAAAAAAATAGATACTCACTACCACTGCAACGACCAAATATACAAATGTGGCAATAACGTTTTTGATGGTTAAAAAATGCATCACGCTCATTAGAAGCACTAAGATATAATCATTTCTTAAAAGTGTTTTTGATGTCAAGGCGCTATCGATTGGAATGATTGTATTGGTATCTTTATTGTTAGCGAAATGTAAAGCAATGAAATCGCGAATTCATTCATCACAAAATCCAACGCAATAAATATATTAGAATAAAATTCGATAAACAATACTTTTCTGAATCTAACTTAGGAAGAAGTTTAACCTATTTTCCGTACAGAAAATAATGATTGACCAGGTCAATATAGATGCGTTTCGCCTCGTCTGGTGTTACATTTTGTACCTGAAATAGGGCATTGGTTTTAAACGCAGTGATGATTGGTTTCTTGCTTCTTGGGGTCTTGTAGTTATTGGTTGCCTTTTTGTAATAGGCGTAGAGTCGAAGTAACAGATCTGCAGGAAACGGTTCTGTGTAGCTGTTGATGCGCTCTACAGCCTCATTAAATTCAATATCTAAACTATCTTCTGACGTCATTTTGTTTCTGCAATTACGCTTATGCCACCTTTTACTTTTTGGTTAAGTGTTACTTTTATCTCAGTATCCAAAGGTAAAAATAAATCTACCCTCGAACCAAATTTTATAAATCCAGAATCAGCTCCTTGCTGTACGTCATCATCTACTTGGGCATAATTGACAATTCGCTTTGCCAAAGCTCCCGCAATTTGACGGTACAGCACCTTGCCGAAAAATTCATTTTCAACCACCACGGTGGTGCGCTCGTTTTCTTCACTGGCTTTTGGATGCCATGCCACCAAAAATTTCCCAGGATGGTATTTGCTAAATACTACTTTGCCGCCTATTGGATAGCGCGTAACATGTACGTTGATGGGCGACATAAACACCGACACCTGAATACGTTTATCCTTAAAGAATTCCTTCTCAAAAACTTCTTCAATGACCACAACCTTTCCGTCAACTGGCGACAGTACATGATGGTCGTGAAGTGTGCCAATACGCTTCGGATTTCTAAAAAACTGAAGAATAATGAGAAAGAATGCTATTATCACTAACATTAAACTCGTTCTTAGCCAAGATATCGTGACAAAGTAATCAATGCACATGATGGCTATCACAACGACTGCGATAGATATCAGCACTATTTTATGGCCTTCTTTATGTAACATAGGGGAATAATCTTAAAAATAAATAAAAAAATGGTGCAGCAAAAATAATGCTATCCAGCCGATCTAACAAACCGCCGTGTCCTGGCATGATGACACCACTGTCCTTGACACCAGCTTGCCTTTTGAACTTAGACTCAATCAAGTCGCCCAAAGTTCCAAAAACACTCGCAATAATACCCAAAATGAGCCAACGCGTAAAATCTAAAGTACCTGTAAATGTAGCAATAAAATAACTAGCCACGCAAGCAAAAAATAGGCCACCCATAAAGCCTTCAACAGTTTTTTTTGGAGATACACTTGGGAACAGTTTCTGTTTTCCAAAATTTTTACCTACCAAATAAGCCCCCGTATCATTCACCCAAATTAATATAAATGCGCCTAAAAGCAGCATGGGTGTGAACTCTTTATCATTATTTGCAATCAATATGAGAAATATAAATGCACTAGTAAGATAAAACGTGGTGAGTAGATAGCGTTTGGACTCAAAGAGAGGGATTTTTTTTTCAGAAAATAAATCCTTGATTAAAAATAGTTGTACAAAAATGGTAAGGACATGAAGAATTTTTATGGTTTCATTAAAGCCTAAATCTGTTTCAGGAATGACGGCCCAAATGCTAAAGGCCAAATACATCACGGTAAAAACGATATAGGGAGCTTTACTTTCTAATTGGATGAGCTTTTTAAATTCGGCCATACAGATAAGTCCAAAGGCAAAAAAAAGAACCACCAACATATATTGCCAATATATAGAAAGTATCAGCAATGAAATGTAGATTGCGCCAGAAACGGCTCTTGTACTAAGTTCGTTCATCTGTTGTGTTTAAGGAGATTGAAATAACAGATGAGACATTTGAAATGAATTTCTGGACATAGAATAAAGTAAAAAGGTTCATTAAAGATCTTCTAGTAGCAGCAAATATAGGTTTTTTGAGCTACTTCCATAACTAAGAAAGTTTTTATCTTCTATGGTTTTGAAATGTTTGATAGTTGTGATGTTGGTAGGGATTTTATCTCTATTCTTGTTTTTAATGCCTCTAAGACCTTCACCAATATTTTCAACAAACTGACTTGTGGTTGCGTAGATTACAAAATTGGGAGGTAAGTCCCGCAATTGCTTTTCTGCAATTTGGTTGGAGGAAATCAATAAGGAGCCGTCATCTGCTATTAGATATTCGCAGGTAGATAAGAAATATTCACTTTCTGAAGGGTTTCTGGTGGATTTAAGATCAAAATCCTTGAATAAATCCTTAAGTCGTGTGTCTAACAGAAAAACGCTCTTGCCTTCCCAGTTGTTTTCTTGTAGGATTTTTTTTAAGGTTTTATGGATTTCTTCCATATTTTCACAATACAGAAATTTTCCCCCATTAGCTTTGAAATTTATAGTAAATTTTTCGTCTATAGGCAGCTTGATTTCAGGCATGTACTTGCCTCTCTCTTCGCTTTTTATGTGATCTTCTGGCGTGTCTTTTAGGCCGAAAATTTTACGAAATAGACTCATGTATGGTTTGCTATTAACCTGATTTTACTAATGATTAGCTCAAATATAAAAAAACTTAAATTAACATAAGATTAATTTAAGTTTTTTATATGAATTTGAAACTGGATTCTAAACTAGTGGTTCATCTTTTCTAATATCTTCTGCCGGCACTTCAACGTTCTCAATTTCTGGAGGGGTTTCCTTCGCCTTGTTCTCCCGTTCCAAAACGTCCTTATCAAATGGACGAATACCAAAAATACGTTCAAGATTATCCTTGAAAATAACTTCTTTTTCAAGCAGCTCTTCTGCTAATTCGGTTAATTTATCCTTGTTTTCCTCCAAAATCTTGATGGCGCGCAAGTATTGCGTTTCAATAATTTCAGAGATTTCTTTATCAATCAACTCTGCCGTTTGCTCACTGTAAGGTTTGGTAAATCCGTATTCAGATTGCCCAGAGGAATCGTAGTAAGTTATATTTCCTACTTTATCGCTTAGCCCGTAAACGGTTACCATAGCACGTGCTTGCTTTGTAACTTTTTCCAAATCGCTTAAAGCACCTGTTGAAATCTTGCCAAAAATGACCTGCTCAGCGGCCCGACCCCCAAGGGCAGCACACATTTCGTCCAACATTTGTTCTGTTCTTACGATCAGACGTTCTTCAGGTAAATACCAAGCAGCACCTAAAGATCGTCCTCTTGGTACAATGGTTACTTTCACCAAAGGCGCAGCATGTTCCAACATCCAACTTATCGTGGCGTGACCAGCTTCATGGAAGGCAACAGCGCGTTTCTCGTCTGGAGTAATGATCTTATTCTTCTTTTCAAGACCACCAATAATTCTATCTACGGCATCCAAGAAATCTTGTTTGTGAACGGCCTTATTGCCTTTACGAGCAGCAATCAAGGCAGCCTCATTACATACGTTGGCAATATCTGCACCCGAAAATCCCGGTGTTTGCCTGGCAAGGAAATCGATGTCTAAATCCTCGCCCTTTTTGATGGGTCTTAAATGGACTTCAAATATCTCCTTTCGTTCAACGATGTCCGGAAGATCTACAAAAATTTGTCTGTCAAATCGACCAGCTCGCATTAATGCTTTATCTAATATATCAGCTCTATTGGTTGCGGCAAGGACAATAACGTTGGTATTGGTACCAAATCCATCCATTTCGGTCAATAACTGATTCAGTGTGTTTTCACGCTCATCATTGGAACCGGACATGGCATTTTTGCCTCTGGCACGGCCAATGGCGTCAATCTCATCAATAAAAATAATAGAAGGCGATTTTTCCTTTGCTTGTTTGAACAAATCACGCACTCTTGAAGCTCCGACACCCACAAACATTTCTACGAAATCTGAGCCGGATAAGGAGAAGAAAGGAACCTTAGCTTCACCTGCAACCGCTTTGGCCAATAAGGTTTTACCTGTACCTGGAGGTCCTACAAGGAGTGCTCCCTTAGGAATTTTACCCCCCAAGGAGGTGTATTTTTCTGGAGTCTTTAAGAAGTCCACAATTTCTTGAACTTCTTCCTTGGCGCCTTCCAAACCTGCAACATCTTTAAATGAAGTCTTTATATCAGTATTTTCATCGAACAATTTGGCTTTAGATTTCCCTATGTTGAATATCTGGCCACCAGCACCACCGCCAGCGCCACCAGACATCCGTCTCATGATGAAAATCCAAACTCCAATGATCAAGATAAATGGTAGGAGACCCAAAAGGAAATCTCCCCATACGTTGTGCTCAGTCTCAAAAGTGACTTCGGTGTTGCTGAGGTTATTTTCTTTAATAACGTTTCTGATTTCTTCCTGAAAAAGTGCCAAATCACCAAATTCAAATTTGTAATTCGGACTCGGGTTGACAGTAGGAATAATGTTATTGGGCCTGGTCCCTTTATGGGTATCTGTTTGAAGTGCGGCTTCTGTTAAATATACTTTGGCCTCTCTATTGTTGACAATTTCAACTTTGGCAACATCTCCATTTTTTAAATATTCAAAAAACTGAGCTGGTGTTGTAGTTTTAGCATCCTGTCCACCAAAACCACCTGAGAATATCTGAACTGCGAAAAAAGCAGCAATGACCATTCCATAGATCCAGTACGGACTTAACTTTGGCTTTTTGTTTAAGTTTTTATTTTCTTTTGACATTAATCTTTTTTTAGTAACTGGTTTCTATAACGGTTGTTTTTGCGTCGCCCCAAAGGCCTTCGATATCGTAATATTGTCTTATATGTTTTTGAAATACGTGGACCACCACATTGACATAATCCATTAGAACCCATTCTGCATTGTCACTTCCTTCAACATGCCAAGGATGATCTTTAAGGGTTTTACTGACTTTCTTTTGAACAGCATTCACAATGGCATTTACTTGTGTATTTGAGTTTCCTTCGCAAATAATGAAATAATCACAAACCGTGTTTTCAATATCCCGCAAGTCGAGAATTTTGATCTCTTTTCCCTTGACGTCTTCAATACCTTCTAATATAGTGGAAATCAGTGCATCTGAGTTATTATTTTCTTTCGCCATTAATTTATTTTAAATTTGTGCAAAGTTATTGTTTTTTTTAATTCTTTTAAGCCTTATAATCTCATAAGAAATTTATAAATTATTGAAGCTTGCACATGCGTATAATCAAACTTGATGCCATTGACTCAACTAACACGTACTTAAAAAGGCTCAGTAGTGGAGGCAATGCTGAAGATGGTTTGACGGTAGTGGCCAATTTACAGACCAATGGACGAGGGCAAATGGGAACCGTTTGGAGCTCTCAAGAGGCCAAGAACCTTACGTTTAGTGTGTTTAAGGATGTTTCATTTCTCAATATTCGGCAACATTTCTATATCAGTATGGCGGTCTCCTTGGCGGTCTATGAGGCCTTAAAGAGCCTGGGAATAGCCAAATTAAAGGTGAAATGGCCCAACGACATTTTGTCAGACAATAAAAAAATTGGGGGAATTCTGATTGAGAATGTCATCAAAATAAACGTGATTAGTGGGTCTGTAATTGGAATAGGGCTCAATGTCAATCAGACCGATTTTACGGGATTGCCAAACGCATCATCCTTACTGTTGCTTTCAGGGCAAGTGAACAATTTGGACGAGGTATTGAACTTGGTTTTAAAACAGATTGATATCCATTTTAATTGTTTGAAAGAAAAGCAGTTCAAATCTTTAAAAGCACGATACGAATCACAGCTATTTAGAAAAAACAAACCTTCAACATTTCAAGATGCTGAAGGTTCTGTGTTTTCAGGTTATATTATTGGAATTTCAGATGTTGGACTACTACAGGTTAAAGTTGAAGACAACAAGATAAGAAGTTTTGACTTTAAGGAAGTAGCCCTGTTGTATTAAACCGCTTTGGACATGTTGGTTACCAAGGTCTCAATGAATTTTGAAATTGGACCTTTGATCATCATGGCCATCATAGGATTGAAATCGCCTTCGAAGGTCAATTTAACATCACTCTGATTGTCTCCTGTTTCTTGGATATCGCCAGTCAGTGAAAAATCCAATTTTCCTCCGGCAGCACCAAGAACAATTTTATTTGGCGCGTTGCTTTCCTTCTTCTTCAATACAATCTCAGGCATTCCTTTTAATGCGAATAAAAACTTATCCTCGCCCAAGACTTCGAATTTACTGATATTATCAGGCATTAACTGTTCGAAATTCTTAACATCAGATAGGAAGTTGAAGACTTCTTGTGGGCTTTTCCCAAGACTTACTTTTGGTGATTCTAAATTCATTTTTGTTTGTTGTTTTATCCCGTTTGCGATAATGCTGCGGAGGGGAAATATTTATATTGTTGTGGTTAAGTCGTGCTTTTTGGCTGAAAACGATCCCTCGATCCATTCCCTCACGACTTCATCTTTGTTGGTGAAGGAACATCAAGAAGCATTCCATTCGCTTGGTCTGGCATTCCAATCTGCCAAAACTTTCTGTTCCTTAGTGGTGATATATTTAGTGTCTAACGCTTGTTCCAACAGCGATTCATAATTACTTAATGTTTGTAAGGTAATATCGGCTTCTTTAAAATTGTTATTGGCCACTTCAAATCCGTATGTGAAAATGGCGACCATTCCTTTAACATTAACGCCAGCTTCTTCTAAAGCCTTTACGGCATTAAGACTACTTTTGCCTGTGCTGATCAAATCTTCTACCACTACCACACTCTGGCCTTTCTCAATATAGCCTTCAATTTGATTTTGACGCCCATGACCTTTTGGTTCTGGTCTGACATACACAAATGGCAGTCCCAAATACTCAGCCACTAAAATGCCAATACCAATGGCCCCAGTGGCAACTCCAGCTATGACGTCGGGTTTTCCATATTGCTGTTCAATATGTTTGGCCATGGTTTCACGAACGAAATTACGGATGGGTGGATAAGAAAGTATGATGCGATTGTCGCAGTAAATTGGTGATTTCCAACCAGAGGCCCACGTAAATGGTTCATTCGGTTGTAGTTTGATCGCGTGAATCTGCAATAGCAGTTCGGCAGTCTTTTTAGCGGTTTGTTTATTAAGAATCATGGGGTAAAATTAAACAATTTTATAGATTTTAAATTTAAAAATTTGCGGAAAAATTTTTTCAAAGACCGCGCTGTGAATCAAATTATTATATTTTTACAAATTCAATTCTTCATTATAGAAAAGATGTATAAAGTTTTTGTCAATGACAAACCTATTATTTTGACTACAGAGGTCAAGAAAGAAAAGCATTTTAAAAATTACTTGATGCGAACGGTCAACATAGGAAAAGTTATTAGAGAACTCAATTCTACCGACTTAAAAGGTGTAAGGATCATTGGTAAGAGCGAAAAAAAACTTTTGAAATCATTTTTAAAGAAGTTACCAAATGTGGTTGCCGGTGGGGGCAAGGTATTTAACGATAAAGGTGAAATTCTTTTTATTTACAGAAATGATAAATGGGATTTGCCCAAAGGAAAAATAGAGGGGAATGAAAGCATTGAGGAAACCTCTTTGAGAGAGGTTGAGGAAGAAACCAAAGTCAATGGTCTGAAAATTATCAAACCATTGGAAACGACCTATCATATTTTTAAAAGGAACGGGAGACACCAACTGAAAATAACCTATTGGTTTGAAATGACTTCCACTTATAAAGGCGAATTGATACCCCAGGAAGACGAAGGCATCACAAAAGTAGAATGGCTGAACCCAACCCAGGTTAAGAAAGCTATGGAAAATTCGTATGCCAATATTAAGCTTTTGGTTTAAATTTCAAATTAGAATCTTATCAAATACAATCCACAGCAGTATTTACGGTATGGTTTGCTTCATTGGTCAGTGGAATGTTATATCACTCTATACACAGGATACCGCATATGTGCCAACTCATAATAATCACTTTGCTTATGCAGCCAATCCAATTGTGCATACCAGCTTTTTGCAAATTCAGGTTCCGATTTCTTTTTGGTTTCGAAAGCAGCAAGTAATTCTGGTTTATTCTTTAATAATTCGGCTGCAACGTCCTCAAATGCATAAGGCGAGAAACCTTCTTTCTGTTGCAGAATCGTATCGAAGAAATTCCAATTAAAAAATGAATCGGGCGCTTGTGGCTCTAAGGTTTCCAAGAGGTATCTTATAGCGTCCTGATCTGTAGAAATAAAATAGTCTCCTTTTTTGAATCGCATGGCTTGGGTTGATGGAATCACTTTGGTGTTATAATGTTGGTAATGCCCCTCATAGGCCTGATTTCTGGTTTGGTAAGTATCTATTTTATAACTTTCAACAGTAATGGTCGTGTCTTTTTCAAGAATTGTCATTTCAACTTGGTTCAGCTTCAACAAGTCAATAACGTTCCACCAACCTTGAGGAATGATATAAGCCGTTGGGACAGAGACTTCAACTTTTGGCTTGAAATAGTTTTTGTAGACCACATCCTTTGTGAATGGTTTGCTTCTATCATATTTTAAGCGATTTGCTCCTGTGATCTCACTTGGAATCATTTTGCCTTCGTAGCCTTTAAATGTCAGACGGGTCGATTTTGTGGTGTCAACCATCCAATCTAGGGGATAGGTTTTTGAAGCTTGAAATTGTTTAATAGCATCGGCACGTAGTTGCTTTATTTTATTATGATCAGTTTCCATGATCTCCAACATGCTTTTCATCAATTCGTAAGTGCCTTCCACTCGTGGTTTGTAAGGTTTGAGCATATGGGTTTCGACCATCATTCCTAAGCTGTTGAACATTGCCGTATAGCCTGTAGAATAACGTGGTGAATCCAAAAATTGGGTAAATCCGGCTTCAGGTACCTCGTTAAAAACATTGACATAAGGCGTGATGTCCCATTTCTTGTGGGCCAATTTACTTTCCAAACTTGGCATCATTTCCTCATGGAGATATTCACCCAAATCACCTCCAAGTTTATTGTGCTGTGTAAATAAATGGGTCAAGGTATATTGGTAATCGGCGCCATTGCTCACATGGTTGTCGATAAAAACTGCAGGTTGGACCAAGTGATAAATTTGGGTGAAACTACGAGCGTTTTTGGTATCTGCTTTTATAAAGTCGCGGTTCAGATCATAGTTTCTGGCATTACCTCTAAAGCCGTATTCCTTAGGTCCAACTTGGTTGGTACGGGTGGTGGAGTTTCTATTTAGGCTTCCTCCAACATTATAAATAGGAATAGTTACCAATACAGTATGCACTGGTGTTGCAATTTTGCCTTGTGCAAGATCTCTGAATAAAAGCATTGTGGCATCAATGCCATCAGGTTCTCCTGGATGGATGCCGTTATTGATCATCATCGTCTGCTTGGTTTTTCTAATGGATTCAAAGTCGAAAACCTTCTCAGGATTGAAAATCACTATGTGCAGAGGTATGCCAGCATCTGTCATGCCGATACTGTCCATACGGATTTCAGGATAGTTATCAGACAAGAGTTGATAATACGCAATTACTTCTTGATAGCTTGCCGTTTCAAGTCCGTCGCTTTTTTCAAAAACTGTCAAGTAATCCTTGGGCAGATTCGCTTCTTGAGCGATGATGGAAAGACTCGTTAAAAAGAAAATAAAAATGGTTTTCATCAGAAGTAATTTGCGATTGAGCTCTGCGCATATTTAAAAGCGTAATAACTTCCAAATTTAATCAAATTAAACTATTTTTGCCGGCATAAAATCGCCTTTACTATGCACCAAACCACAAATACAATCTTGATGATTCGTCCTGTAAATTTTAGGATGAATGAACAAACAGCGGTCAATAATTATTTTCAGGAAGATTTGGATATAAAGAACTCTGAAATCAATGCAAAGGCTCAAGCTGAATTTGATGCCTTTGTAGAAAAGCTCAGAGCTGTAGGTGTCAATGTTATTGTGGAAGATGATGATAAGGTCAACGATACTCCTGACTCTATCTTCCCAAATAACTGGGTAAGCTTTCATGAAAATGGCGATGTGGCACTATATCCAATGTTTGCCGAGAATAGGCGTAAGGAACGACGTGAAGAACTGCTCGACCGTTTGGAAGAAGAAGGCTTTGAGATTACAAATATAATGGACTATACCAGTGCCGAAGAAGATCATTTCTTTTTGGAAGGTACTGGCAGTATTATTATGGATCGGGTACATAAAAAGGCATACTGTGCGCTTTCTCCACGGGCAGATGAAGAACTATTTATAGAGTTTTGTGAAGATTTTGACTATTTTCCTGTCATTTTTACAGCGTATCAAACTGTGGATGATGACCGTTTGCCTATTTATCATACCAACGTCATGATGTGTATTGCTGAAACTTTTGCTGTCATTTGCTTGGATAGTATCGATGATAAAAAGGAGCGTAAAAACGTCGTGGACCATCTGAAAAAAGACGGTAAGGAAGTTATTGCAATTACCGAAGCCCAAATGCACAGTTTTGCTGGCAATATGCTACAGGTGAGAGGCGCCGATGAAAAACGCTACTTGGTGATGAGTAAGGCGGCACATGACAGTTTAACCAGCATGCAAATTGCGAAACTTTCCATGCATTGCGAGATGTTGTACAGCGATTTGGAAACTATAGAAACGTGTGGTGGTGGAAGTGCTCGTTGTATGATGGCGGAAGTGTTTTTGCCGAAAGCAGGAAGATAAAATTGAATTGAGCAAAACTGGAATTGAATTAAAAATGATTAATTCTATGTAATCAAGGAATAACTTTGAACCCGAAACTCGAAACTCGAAACCCTTTTTAGCTCTCTTCTTCCGTTTTCATCTTGGGAAGCTCTACATAGAATTTTGTGCCAACATTCGGAGTGCTTTCAACCCAAATTCGACCTTGGTTAAGTTCTACTAATTCCTTACAAATTGTCAGACCTAAACCGGTACCCTTTTCGTTCTTGGTGCCAACAGTCGTGAAATTATTGTTTTGAAAAAGCTTTTTGAGGTTTTCTTTTGGAATCCCAACTCCTGTATCTTCCACACAGATTAAGGACTTTCCATTGTGTTCTTTATTGGAGATGGTAATAATATCTCCAACACGACTAAATTTTACGGCATTGGTCAATAGGTTCTGGATAATAATTTCCACCATACTTTTATCAGCATAGATGAATCCCTGCTGAGATTCATCAATGAGGACAATCCGTTTTTGTTCAATTTTTTGTTCTATCAATCTGACTTTACTGTGAAACACTTCTTGAACATCAAAAAGCTCGGGCTTTGGTTCCAAGTTTTGCATTTGCGATTTCGACCAATTTAAAAGATTGAACAATAATAAGGAGGCATTATCGGCATTTTCACTCAATTCCGGAATCAACTCATTGAATTCTTCTCTACTAATACTGTCTTCCTTAAGTAAATCTAAGAATGCTTTAATGGACGATATGGAGTCTTTTAGATCATGAGAAACAATACTGAACAAACGATCTTTAACGTCATTGATTTCTTGGAGATGGAGTTTTTGCTCCATAATGGCTTCATTTTGAAGCTGAATCTGCTTATTCTTTTCCTCAAGTTCCTGGGTGTATTTAATAGAGCTTTTTCTTTTCAGATAAATCAGTAGTAAAAAGGTCAGAACGATGAGAAATGCAACGATTAATCCGTAAGAAAGAAGCTTTAAATTTTTGACTTGATTGGTATTGTTAGCCGTTTCTTTTATGGTGTCATCAGGCGTTGTCGTCTCAAGGTTGGCTTCATTCTCAAGAATATCCTCAATGGAGTCAGTATTTACCGGCAAATAAGGTTGGTTTTCCTGATCTAAAATGTGCTTTAAACTAAAATACTCGCGTTGCCAACGATAGGCATTTTCAAACTTTCCTTTGGTGGAGTCCAAGGCCATTAAAAGTTTGTAGTTTTTAAGAAGTTCTTCGTTGTTCCCCACTCCTTTTGCCAAGTCATGGGCTTCGTAGATTTGACTTTCTGCCAGTCGCGTGTTTTTCTGCTCCAGATTAAGTTGTCCGATTGAATTCAAGGCTCGTAAAATACCTTCCTTATCATTGGCTCTTCGGTTAAATTTAAGGCCTTCCACAAGGTATTTGGCGGCCTTGTCATAATCTTTAAACTTAAGGTACTCTTCGCCTATACGTGGCAATATTTCTCCTTTTAGGGCTTGGTCTGCTTCAGGATTGAGCATCGATAAAACGTCTTCATAGTATTCAATTGCCTTTCGGTGTTCTTTCCGCCTTGAATACAGTTGGGCAATATTCTTTGTGGACATTTTAATGCCTGAACTATCATTTAACCGCTCTCTAATATTTAAAGCTTTCAGGTTGAATTCAAGCGATTTATCAATTTGGTTCGTATTATAATAGGCTTTTGCCAGATTGTTGTAAGCCAAACTAAGATCTTCGTACAAGTTGCGTTCTTCAAATATTCTGATTGCAGATAGGGAATTCAATAACCCGTTTCTGTAATTCCCTCTTTTGATCTCTAAAAGACCAATACTGTTGCTCACTTGTGCGACTCCTAAAGCATCATTGAGCTCTGTATATAATTTTTTCGATTTATTGAAATGGTCAATTGCATTGAAATAGTCATTTCTATCGGCATAGATAAGGGCTTGAAAATAATTGACTGCTGCGATGCCTTTGGCGTAGTTAATTGATTTTGAAAGCTGCTCGGTTTCTGAAATATAGGAGAGTGCCTTTTGATAATCTTGCGCTTTATAAAGTGCTTTAATAAGAAGTATCGAGGTGTCAACCTTGGAGGAATCCTGTTTTTGAAAAGCTAATTGTATAGCAAGACTGTCTATCTCTTTGGTTTGGGAATAACCAGACAAGACAGCAAAAAAGGCAGCTAAGGCAATTAACCGTTTCATTTTTTTGCAATTAGTTATAAAATTGTAATGCGATGTGATTTGAGCTTGCCTTGAGGGAGAGGGTAGGCACTTACACAAAAATACAATAACAATGGTGTTAAGGACTTTTCAATATATGCATCAACGTTTTTTGGGACCTTGATTAATAGCTTCTTCAAAAATGGATAAAAGGGTTTTAATAATCTAATTTTCGGGTTTTAATGCCAAAAAATTAGATGAAGTGATATGGTATTTTTTTTGAATAATTTAGATATCGGGTGAAAGGTCAATATCTTAGAAAAACGACACTTTCATCGATGAAATGCAAAATGCTGATATGCGGAAATTTAAGGTTGCACAAAAGGTTACGAATCATTGGTTTATAAAAAATAAGATGAAAAGGAATATTGACTAACTTTAATGAAATTAAATAACACAAGAATGAATAAAACGATTAAAACCATTTTGATGGTTGTAGGCACTGTACTGCTAGTATATGGCATATACACCTTAATTGCGCCGGAAGCCTCTATTGGCATTGGGGATTTCAGTGTGGATATTCAAGATAATACGGATGCTTATATGACCATAGGCCTTGGATTGGTGGCTTTGGTGTTGGGATTTCTGGGAGGTAAGAGATTAAAATAAATGCTAATTGTTTCTAAAAACGTCAAAGATTGGTAGGGCCTTATGGTCAAAATCAAACATGCATTGGTTTTCCCAAGCGCTCCCATTTGTTGAGGTGTTCCCATTGCCAACAAAGGCAACCCAGTCTGGCGCCCAATAGCAAAAACCAATTCCTTTTTGGTTTGGAATGGATTTAA
>Ga0208015_1000762_pt1 | contig 14171 bp, 13 predicted proteins | sample 26BtaG_FD_184101 | JGI IMG/M metagenome (GOLD analysis project Ga0208015, IMG submission 184101) | Marine viral communities from Cariaco Basin, Caribbean Sea - 26B_WHOI_OMZ_CsCl (SPAdes) (version 2) | ecosystem: Environmental > Aquatic > Marine > Oceanic | place: Caribbean Sea: Cariaco Basin...
CATCTGGCAAGGGGGGCCTGTTGGTGATGCCGTTGGCTGTTCCCCAACCGGGGTGGGGAACAGCCCATAAATCAGAAAGGGGAGAGGCATCTGGCCTCTCCCCTTTTTTCGTGTTTTCGCGCGGCTTGCGCCTGCACGTGATCGGCGATCTGATGTTAGTCGCGGGCCCGCAGGATCCGGGCAGGGCGAACGCGCAGGGGGCGCCAGGCAAAGGCCAGACCGGCCAGCAGGGTGGTTAGAATACCGCCGCTGATAATTGCCAGCGCGTTGCTCCAGATCACGACGAAATCGCTTTCGAAGACATAGACATTGATGGCCCAGGCCCCTGTCATGCCGGCGATGAGGGCGACCAGCCCGGCGCCCGCCCCCAAGAGAGCGGAGCGGGTGGCAAAGCTGAGCAGGATCTGCCTGCGCGGTGCGCCAAGTGTCTTGAGGATCGCGGCCTCGTAGCGGCGGGCGGGTTCGCCTGCGGCGGCGGTTCCGATCAGCACCATGAAGCCCGTGAGCAGGGTCGCCGCCGCCCCGTATGCGGTGGCAGAGGCCAGCTGACGCAGCAGGTCAGAGACCCGATCAAGCGCGTCGCGCACGCGGATTGCCGTGATGTTGGGCATCGCCTTGGCCAGATCCCGCAGGATCTGCGCTTCGGCGTCCTGCTCGGCATAGACGGTGGCGATATAGCTGTGGGGCGCCCCGGCCAATGCGGCCTCGTTCAGAACCATGACAAAGCCCATTCCCGCGGTCGAAAAATCCACTTCGCGCAGACTGGTGATGGTGGCGGTGATATCGCGGCCCAGCACATTCAGGGTGAGTGTATCGCCAAGGCCGAGCCCCAGTTCCTCGGCCTCTTCGCGGGCAAAGCTGACTTGTGGTGCGCCGCTGTAGTCTTCGGGCCACCACTGCCCTGCAACCACAGTGGTGGTTTCGGGTTGCGCCGCGGCATAGGTGATGCCCCGGTCGCCCGTGACTACCCAGTGATCGCCTGCCACTTCGGTTGCGGGGGTGCCGTTGATGGTGGTGAGGATCCCGCGCAGCATCGGTGCGCTTTCCACCCGGCTGACGGCGGGATCACCTTCGACCCGGCCGAGGAAGTCCGGCATCTGATCGCGCTGGATGTCCACAAAGAAATAGGAGGGTGCTAGATCCGGCAGGTTGCCCTCGATCGAGCGGCGCATATTGCCATCGACCTGGCCGATGGCGGCGAGAACGGTCAACCCAAGCCCAAGCGCAAGCACGGTAGGCACCGCCGCATCGCGGGAGGTGCCGATTGCGGCCAGTGCCCAGCGGATCGCGGGAACCCCGCGCGCCAAGGGGGCAAGGCGGCGGGCCATCCAGCTTAGGACAACCGCCGCAAGCAACAGCACGATCAGCGCTCCGATCAGGCCGGCGGCGGTCCAAAGTGTCAGTGCAATCGCACCACTGAAGACCGCAGCAGAGCCCACCAGCACCGCAACAGCCAGTGCCGTTGCCACGATGTAGCGCGGCGCAGGCAGCCGTGTGCGGCTGTCTTGGGCGTCGCGAAACAGGGCGGCGGCGCGGATCCGTTCGGCCCGTGCCAGCGGCCAGAGCGCAAAGACAAATGCGGTGAGCAGGCCATATAGCGCAGCCTCGCCCAAGGCCGCCGGGGCCAGGCCAAAGACGGCCGGAAAGGGCAGCTGCGCCGCAATCCAGGGCCCAAGGATCACAGGCGTCATGCCACCGATCACCAGACCGATTGCCACCCCCAGAAGTGCCAGCGCACCGATCTGCAGGAAATAGGTCAGAAACAGCGTCGCGCGATCCGCGCCCAAAGTGCGCAGGGTGGCAATCGTGGTGGTCTTGCCCGCGAGATAGGCGCGCACGGCGGCAGAAACACCGATCCCGCCCACGGCCAGCCCGGACAGGCCAACCAGCACCAGAAATCCTGCCAGCCGTTCGACAAAGGTTGCGATGCCCGGGGCGCCATTGCGCGCATCGCTCCAGCGCATTCCTGCGGCCTCAAACTCTGCTTCGGCGCGGGTCTGCATGGCGGCGAGATCCTGACCTTCTGGCAGGATCAGGCGGTATTTGCTGGAAAACAGGGTTCCCGGCTGCAAGAGGCCCGAGGAGGCGAGATCATCCGTCTGCACGATGGTGCGCGGCCCAAGGGTAAAGCCCGCACTGGCGGCATCCGGTTCGTTTTCCAGGATGGCAGTCAGCGCAAACTCTTGTGTGCCAAGGGCAAAGCGATCCCCGACCGCCAGGCCCAGCCGGTCGGCCAGCACCCGCTGCATCACACCGCCCGGCAGACTGTCAGTTCCGGCCAGCGCCTGATCCAGCGGCATGTCTGGTGACAGACGGACAGTGCCGACAAGCGGATAGGCGGTATCCACGGCCTTCACTTGCGTCAGCGCGCGCTCGTCACCGACGACAGCCATAGACCGGAAGTCGATCACCTCGGAGCGGCGCAGGGCGTTGGCGTCCATCCAGGCCTGCTCTTGCGGGGAGGCGCGGCGATAGGTGAAGCCCAGCTCTGCGTCGCCGCCCAGCAGGACGGCGCCTTCCTCGCTCAGACCGGTTTCGATGGCCGTCCGCAGCGAGCCGATCCCCGCAATCACCGCAACGCCCAAGGCAAGGCAGATCAGAAAAACACGAAAGCCGCGCAGACCACCGCGCAGCTCTCTCATCGCAAAACGGGTCGCAAGCGACAGGCGTGAGGCGCTCATTCTGCCGCCTCGCGGGCCGCGTCCTGATCCAGCCGACCGTCGCGCAGGCGGATCACCCGGTCACAGCGGGCGGCCAGTTCGGGCGCGTGGGTGACCATGATCAGGGTTGCGCCATAGCGGTCGCGCAGGTCAAACAGCAGATCCATGATCGCAGCGCCGTTGGTGGCGTCCAGATTGCCTGTCGGCTCATCCGCGAGCAGGATGCGTGGCCGCGTGACAAGGGCGCGGGCCAGGGCAACGCGCTGTTGCTCGCCGCCGGACATCTGTGCCGGGAAATGATCTGCCCGATGGCCAAGGCCGACAGCCTCCAGTTCTGCGCGGGCGCGCTCGAACGCATCCTTTTGCCCGGCTAGCTCAAGCGGGGTGGCGACGTTTTCCAGCGCGGTCATCGTCGGGATCAGGTGAAAGCTCTGGAAGACCACGCCCATGTTGTCGCGGCGAAACCGCGCGAGCGCATCTTCGTCCATCGCAGTGAGATCCTGACCCAGCGCGTGTACGCGCCCGCCGCTCGCCTGTTCCAGCCCGCCCATGACCATGAGGAGCGAGGACTTGCCCGACCCCGACGGCCCGATCAGGCCCAGTGTCTCACCCGCGGTGACATCCAGTGTGATGCCGTGCAGGATGTCCACAGGGCCGGTGTTGCCGATCAGCGAAAGTGATGCATCTTGCAGGGACAGGATGGGTTCGGGTTGAGCGGACGGATTGGAATGCATAGATCATGAGCCTGTTTTGTAACTTCTCTCGATATGGAGCCTTTGAGCCGATGCGCAAGGTGATGGCAGGATTGATTTTTGTACTGGCGGCAGCAGGGGCACAGGCGGATCCGGTCCGTATCACGGCCTTTGGGGACAGCTTGGTGCAGGGCTATGGCTTGCCGCAGGGGCAGGGCTGGGTGCCGCAACTGCAGGGCTGGCTGGATGCGCAGGGGGAAGAGGTTGAATTGATCAATGCGGGCGTCTCTGGGGACACGACGGCAGGGGGCGCCGCGCGCATTGACTGGACGCTGGCAGATGCGCCTGATGCGCTGATCGTGGCGTTGGGGGGCAATGACCTGCTGCGCGGGCTCGCCCCGGAGGAGAGCCGCCGCAACCTCACCGCCATCATGGAAGCGGCAGAGGCCAAGGCGCTGCCAGTGCTGCTGGTGGGCATTCAGGCGCCGGGGAACTACGGCGCGGACTTCAAAGAGAGCTTTGATGGCATCTATCCGGATCTTGCGGCGCGATTTGACGCCTTGCTGCATCCCGACAGTCTGGCGGGCATCCGCGCGGCGACCGGCAATGATATTCAGGCGGCTGGCGCATATCTGCAGGATGACGGGATCCACCCCAACGCCGAGGGGGTGGCGCTGAATGTGGCGGCGATCGGTCCCAAGGTGCAACAGCTGATTGATCAGGTTGCGCAGTGATGGGCCAAAGGCGTGATCCGGTCACGCCTGCCCAACAGAATGGAGCCTCAGCCCGGACGCACACCCAGTGACGCCTACCCGGTGACGCACACCCAGTGACGCCCATTCCGGCACAGACCCTGACCGGTGGCACAGATCCCGCAAATGCAAAACGGCCCCGAAATCCGGGGCCGTTCGTATATCATGAGGGGGTTGGCCCCTCTGAACTTGTCTGGTCTCAGACCAGTTCCAGGTTCACCGCGGACTCGCGGCCGTCGCGGCCGGGCTGCAGTTCGTAGTTAACCTTCTGGTTGTCGGCCAGGCCGGTCAGGCCGGAACGCTCAACTGCGGAAATGTGCACGAAAACATCGCTGCCGCCCGAATCGGGTGCGATAAAGCCGTAGCCTTTGGTGGTGTTGAACCATTTGACGGTGCCTGTGGCCATCGTCTGTACTCCTGAGTCTTCTTGTTCTGCCCGCAACATGCGACAGACTGGCAATGCCATTGCGTATTTCATGACCGAGCCTGCCGTAGGACAGCGATGACTTCTGCGTAACCTTGCGGCCTTTAGTGTGCAGGCATTACTGACTCGGCGCAAGGAGAATGCGCATAGCTTCTTTGATCCGGGGCGAAACCACCCCGATTCTGCCGAATAAGGCCCGCAAATTGGCGGGTTTTGTCACAGAACAGTTACAACCGTGCCGATCGGCACCCGGTCGTATAGATCGACGATATGCTCATTCGTCATCCGGATACAGCCATTTGATACAGAAGAGCCGATTGTTTCCGGCTTATTCGTCCCGTGGATGCGGAAATACGTATCGACACCGTTCTGAAACAGGTAGAGCGCGCGCGCCCCAAGCGGATTGCTCTTGCCGCCGGGCTGGATGTAGTCGTTGTCGACAAACCGCGCATAGGCCCGCGGATCCCGCTGGATCATCTCTGGCGTCGGGCGCCAGCTGGGCCATTCCCGCTTGGCCTCGATTGTGGCGGTGCCGGTGAATTCCAGCCCGGCCTTACCTACGCCAACACCATACCGGCGCGCGCGGCGGCGTTCGGTGACAAAATACAGATAGTAAGAGCGGGGCAGCACGAGGATCTGACCGGGCTCGAACTGTTTCTTGATGCGGACATCCTGCGGTGTCGGGTCAAAGACGGTTTCGGCAGGGCTTGTCTGCGGCCAAAGGGCGGCGGCAGAGGTACAGGCCATAAAGGCGCGACGTGTGAACATGCTTGGCTCTATTGGTTTTGGAACGGATACGACCAGTTTGTCGCGGCAGATGGGCAGAGGTCAACCGTGCGCGCCAGGATCTGTCGGTGCGCCGTGGCGGCGTGGCCTGCCCGCGACAGATGCCGGGTTTGACCGCAGGCTTCGCGATATCACATTTTCGTGATAGTCTGACACTCGGGCCATTGTGCGGCCCGCCGTCGCCACCGTCTGGCACGGATCTGCTGGCGCAGCCGGGGGGCATAAGCGCGCAGATCATCTTGCGACCAGATGTTTCGGGGCCAGCCCATGTTGGGCGCAGGCCCAAGGCGCGCGGCTTGTCGGGGGTTATTTGGAGTAACGATTGTGACTGTTTCAATTTTCAAAGGCGCGGCGCAGGCCGCGCTGGCTGTGATGCTGTGCGCAGGATTGGCCGGGCAAGGCCTGGCCCAGGGGGCAGGCGTCACCGAGAGCGCAGGGCAGAGCCGCGCGTCTTGGCATGGCGGCCTGCTGGCCACCTCTCTTGCCTATTCCGAAACCATGCTGGATCGCCAATCTCATGTGACGGACAAGATCGCTGTTGCCCTGCGCGCGCGCCAGTCCGGTTTGTTGGGGATCAATCAGCTGACGTTCGGTGGACGGGTGTTAGGCACGGTGATCCACGAGAGCACGAACACGCCGGGGAAATTCCCGATCCTGTCACGCCTGCCACCGACCCACACCAGCGGCACCTCGGACAGTTATGGGGTCATCAACGACATCACGTTGAATGTGACCGCAACGACGCCCCTGCTGACGGCGTTTGTGCAGGGCGAATACACCGAGGTGGAATACCCCGGGCAAAATGAGATCCAGCTCCGCAAGGCCTGGCTCGCGATTGGGGATCTGGACCGCGCGCCTTTCTATCTGGCGGTGGGGCGCAAGACGGTGAACTTTGGCAATTTTGAGAGCTACGCCCCTTTTTCGCATACCCATAACGCGCATTATTTCTGGGCCCAGACCAAGGATCCCCTGATCGAAATCGGCTATCTGAGCGAGCGGACCGATGTCGCCCTGTCCATCATCCGCAATCACCGCGGCAACAGGGTGATTTCCAGCCCCTCCAACGATGGCTCTTTTACCAACTATGCGGTGAATGCCGCCCACCGCATGTCGCTGGGAAATGGCATGCAGCTGCGTCTGGGGGCGGGGTATCTGCGTGGAACGATCTATGACAGCCGCATCGCCCATCATCCGCCGGGAGTTGGGGTGGATCGCGGCTGGAACGGGGCATGGGATGTGAATGCAACGCTCAGCGGGGCGCGGTTTGATCTGATGGCAGAGTTCACCCAGACCACCGACCGCTGGCCTGCCACCGACCACAAGGTGAGCGCGCTGACCCTGCAGGGGCGTTATCGGGGCGCCTTTCTTGGGCGGCCTGCGACCTATTCGCTTTCGACCAGCCACGGCAATCAGGGGGGCTCTGGCACCGAATGGGAGAGCATGACCCAAGTGATCCTCGGGCTTGAGGTGGATGTGGCCCCCAATGTGACACTGGGGGCAGAGTATATGTTCAACGACGGGTTTGTGCCCCTGATCATGCCGACGGTGACGGGGGATGCCAGCGTGCAGTCCCACAGTGTGATCCTGGGCGCGCGGCTTACGTTCTGAGGGGCCGATCACGCTGTTGTGCAGGGCGCGCGACGGGGGTGTTCCTGCGTGGTCTGGCCGTGTATCCGGTCGGGGTGTGATGCGTTCTGCACCAAGAAACAGGAGAAACCACAATGGGCAGCAAGACCCTGACCTGCCTCAGCTGTGCACAGCTGAACCGTGTGCCCTATGACCGGCTTGCGGCCAATCCAAAATGCGGCAGCTGCGGGGCTGCGCTTGTGCCTGCCGGGCCAGTGGATGTCGATCCTGCGATCCTGCAAAAGGCCGCGGCGCAGGATGACCTGCCGCTGGTTGTGGATTTCTGGGCGCCATGGTGTGGTCCCTGCAAGATGATGGGGCCGGAATTTGCCAAGGCCGCCAAGGCCCTGAAGGGCGAGGTGCGTCTGGTCAAGCTGAACACCCAAAGCCATCAATCCACTGGCGCGCGCTACCGGATCCGGGGGATACCGACGATGGTGCGTTTCATGCGTGGCAAGGAACACAAACGCCAGTCAGGCGCGATGCGTGCGGGGCAGATCATTTCCTGGGCCAAGGGATAGCTCCTAAAAGGCGACCGGTTTGGCCTGATGGGGCGATGGTGACTTGCGTGGTCGCCGGGGCTGCATGGTGGCGAAACGCGGCGCAGGCCGCGACGTCAGTCTGCCCCGTCAGCGATGACGCGACACAGGGACGGGTTGTGCGGGGCCGGGGCGCAGCTGCAGCAGGATCAGGATCGTCAGGACCGCACCAAAGGTGCCCACCAGCGGATACAGCATGATGGCAGCCCACACGGGCAGACCATACACCGCGGGAGCCACAAAGACGCAGATCAGGCCAAGAATGGTGCCAACGATGATGCCGAGCCAGGCCATATCTTCCCTTCCGCCAGATCCAGATCAGGACGCACCGACATGCGGGCACACCCGGTTGCGGTGATCAAGGCAGCAAAGCCTGCATCACACAAGGAGAGGGTAGGTCGAATTGTCTTGAAAACAGGTAAACGCGCCACAGGTTTTGCGCGGCGTTGTCCTGTGCTGATGCGGACGGCTGCGGGTTATTTCCGACGGGGGCTGCGGCTGGGGTTACAGACAGCCATGACAACGCAGGTGCAGATGGTGCCGAGGAATGCGCCCAATCCGCAATAAAGCAGCAGCAAACCCCAGATCGACAGGCCGTAGACGGCGTGAGCCACCGCGACGACCATCATCGTCACGCCGGAACTGAATATCATTGCCAACCACGCCATACCGGCTCCTCGTACACATGTTACCGAGTTGAGCCGAAATAGACCTTTTGATCAAGTCTTTAAGGGGTCGGAAACACCGCCACTGTTGCAGTTTTTGCCGCTTTTGCCGAAGCTTGCGGCACTCTGCGCGCGGGCTGCCGCACCGCCGGGCGGATCTTGACCCGCGCGGTGTCTTGCCGGGGCGTGCCCGGCTGGATTTGATCAGCCATCCGGCTTTGAGATGAGGCAAAGCGCAAAAGCGCACCGCGGGTCTTGCGATGGGCCCACAACAGCACGATGGCCAGTATCGCCGAGGGCACGCCAATCAGCGGGTAAAGAAGCAGGCTCATCCCGAAAGACAGGCCAATCAGAGTGTAGCCGATCACCGCCGCATTCAGCCCGCCGATCACACCCACAAGAATACCGATTGCTGCCATGCCATGCCCTTTCTGTGGCTTGCCGCTGGGCAGAAGGCCCCGGCAAGATCTTAGGATAAGGTTAATTTTGGCCAAATTATGCCGAACCCGTGGCAGCGCCGGGATAGGGCCCCGTGGCAGCGCCGGGATAGGGCAGAGTGCGTGCGGCAGCGGCACGGCCTGCGCCTGACCTTCCCCACGTGGAGTTTGCACTGGTTCCCGAAGGGAGAAACAGTCCGGGGGACTGTTTGAAGCGTGGACGGGCGGAGCCCTTCGCTGCAACGATTGCCTCAAGGCTCACCGCTGACATGGTGTTCCCCTGGGACGTGGCGCGCAGCGGCACGGCCCGCGCCTGACCTTCCCCACGTGGAGTTCACACTGGTTCCCGAAGGGACAAACAGTCCGGGGGACTGTTTGAAGTGTGGACGGGCGGAGCCCTTCGCTGCAACGAATGCCTCAAGGCTCACCGCTGACAAGGTATCCCCTGGGATGTGGCGCGTAGCGGCACGGCCCGCGCCTGACCTTCCCGTCATGCCGGAGGCATGCTTTCAGCATGACGAAGGCGCATTCGCACCTCCCCAAGGTCAGGCCCGGGCCTTGTGTTAAGGCAACCTCAAAGCATGTCGCTATTAGGGCTAACGTAAGTCCTGACGCATGGCAGCTTTCAATGCATCAGTAGTTTGCTTGCGTTCCATTGAGCCTGGTACTGTTTCTTGCCACATCTTCAGAAGTGAAAACACTTTTGCAGATGCAACGAGTTCTGCACGAAGCACCTAGTGGCCAACGTCGAAAAGCGACGTTTCAGAGAAGTTGTCGTTTTCTTGCCTTACCCAAGATTCGAGAAGGCCAATGTAGGCCTCCTTTCGCTCTTGAAATGAGCGGTTTTTTGTCTGGGCACGCAGAGACAACCAGCTTTGCACGACTGCTGTCACCACGGAACCCAGACCAAATGCTCCCAAAAGTGGGAACCAATCCGTCACCGCACAAATTTCTTGTGCTTCAGGCGCTTGGGCTCCAGTGCGTCGGGACCCAGGCGACGTTTCTTGTCTTCCTCATAGTCCTCGAAGTTGCCCTCGAACCACTCCACATGGGCGTCGCCTTCAAAGGCGAGGATGTGGGTACAGATCCGGTCGAGGAAGAAACGATCGTGCGAGATCACCACGGCGCAGCCGGCGAAATCGACCAGCGCGTCTTCCAGTGCACGCAGGGTTTCCACGTCCAGGTCGTTGGTCGGTTCGTCAAGCAGGAGAACGTTGCCGCCCTCTTTCAGCAGGCGCGCCATGTGGACGCGGTTGCGTTCACCGCCGGACAGCAGCGACAGTTTCTTCTGCTGGTCGCCGCCCTTGAAGTTGAACGACGAGCAATAGGCGCGGGAATTGACCTGCGCGTCGCCCAGCTGGATGATCTCGGCTCCACCAGAGATGGCCTCCCAAACGGTGTCGTTGTCATTCAGGTCGTCGCGCGACTGATCCACGTAGGACAGTTTGACGGTGTCACCATATTCAACCGAGCCGCTGTCGGGCTGTTCCTGGCCGGTCAGCATTTTGAACAGGGTCGATTTACCGGCGCCGTTGGGGCCGATCACGCCGACGATGCCGCCGGGGGGCAGATCAAAGGACAGGCCTTCGACCAGCTGTTTGTCGCCATAGTGCTTGGAGAGGTTTTCGACCGCGATCACCTTGGAGCCCAGACGCGGGCCGTTGGGAATGACGATCTGGGCGCGGCCGACCTTTTCGCGTTCGGACTGGCTGGCCATTTCGTTGTAGGCGGCGATACGGGCCTTGGATTTTGCCTGACGGGCCTTTTGACCCTGGCGCATCCATTCCAGTTCGCGCTCCAGCGTTTTCTGCTTGGCTTTGTCTTCGCGCGCTTCCTGCTCCAGACGTTTGGCTTTCTGCTCCAGCCAGCTGGAATAGTTGCCCTCGTAAGGAATGCCACGACCGCGGTCCAGTTCCAGGATCCAGCCGGTGATGTCATCGAGGAAATAGCGGTCGTGGGTCACGCAGAGGATGGTGCCCTTGTAGTCGATCAGGTGCTGCTGCAGCCAGGCGATGGTCTCGGCGTCCAGGTGGTTGGTCGGTTCGTCAAGGAGCAGCATGTCAGGGGCTTCGAGCAGCAGCTTGCACAGCGCCACGCGGCGCTTTTCACCGCCCGAGAGATCGGCGATCTTGGCGTCATCCGGCGGGCAGCGCAGGGCCTCCATCGAGACATCCACCTGGCTGTCCAGATCCCACAGGTTGTCCGCGTCGATGGCGTCCTGCAGGGCGGTCATCTCTTCCATCAGCTCGTCGGTGTAGTTTTCGGCCATTTCAACCGCGATCTGGTTGAAGCGGTCGACCTTGTCCTTCTTTTCCTTGACGCCAAGCATGACGTTTTCACGCACGCTCAGGCTCTCGTCGAGCTGGGGCTCCTGCGGCAGATAGCCAACTTTGGCGCCTTCCGCGGCCCAGGCTTCACCGGTGAAGTCCTTGTCGAGACCGGCCATGATCTTCATCAGCGTCGATTTACCGGCGCCGTTGACGCCGACGACACCGATTTTCACACCGGGGAGAAAGGACAGGTGGATGTTTTCAAAGCATTTCTTGCCACCGGGATAGGTCTTGGAGACCCCCTGCATGTGGTAGACGTACTGATAGGCGGCCATGTGACTGCTCCGTGATGGGGGAATTTCGCTGGCGGGAGTGATAGCGGATGGGGCGGGCCGGGGCAATGCGGGATGAAAGGCCGGGGGAGAGGGCACGCGAGAGGGCATCCGTTCACCGGCTGTGCAGCCTTTGTGCGTCGACGGCTGCCATTCACCCGCGTCCGAACCGAGGGGTGGTCGCGTAGCGCCCGCCCCGTGGGGGCGGTTCGGGCGCTGCCCGTGCTGTGCACGGGCAAGGGGCGTCATCGCAAAATGAAAGAGTCTAAGTTATAAGCAATTACCAGCCTGAGAACCTCTTGGGGATCTTCTTGGTTGAACAATGGTTGCAGAGCGTCAAAATCATCAGGGCGAAGGCCTTTGTTCATGTCCTTACTGGTCGCAAGCAACCAAGATTGTCTGGCCTCGTTCCAGACACCGCCCTGTGCAATGCGTGAATCCAGTAAGAATGCTTGGTTGAGCTCTTTGAACTCGAGTTCGTTTCTCTTTGCAGCGTCTACCAAATGCGGCGCTGTGATCTTGAGCACAATTAGACCAGCCAAGAGGTACTGTGAACCTTTAGTGTTGAGATGATCGTGGGCTATGACTGCAAGTAGTGCGCACATTTTTTCGACGTCGCGCAGTGTAATTGGAAAATGATGATTAGCCATCTCCAAGTAGTCCCTCACGAGATGATTCAACGGATGTTTAGCGATCTTCATTTTTCCTGTGACGGAGCCGAAGTGTTTTAAGTATGCCGAGGGTTCAAATCCGCTTGTGTCCGTTGATCGCAACGGCATCTCGACCGAAACGAACTTCTGTAAGTACTTCGCTGCATCCACCCCACTGCCGTACCGTGCCCGGACGGAGTTCTGCAGCTCCTTCAAATTTACCCCCAGCACAAAATGCACGCCGGGGACGTTGAAGAAATGCTTGATGATTTCCAGCAGTGACAGGGCATAGTCGGGGCGACAACGGTCCAGCTCATCTATGACGACAACCAATTTGCGGGTTGGGATCCCCTCCTGCAGCTTAGGATCGTCTTCCGCCTGTTCTTTTGTGGCAGGTTGCGTCAGTTCGGTCAGCGCCAGCCGGAAAGCCTCCATCGCGGCGCTCTTGGCCCGCTGCTCCTTCCAGAAATCTTCTGAGGTGGCTTCACCCCAATCAGCGTCAAAGAGGGCTTTGGCGTCATTCTCAGCGGTGTCAATGCCGTCGCCAAGCACTTCTTTCCACTCCTCGCCAAGCACCTCATAGGTATCTTCACCGATTTTGTTCCTGACGTAGTGCGCACCCGCCGAGACGACTGCTTTCCCGGTGGCTTTTCCGAGGAATAGGCCAAATTTTTTCAGCTTCGTGAGTGCTTTAGAAGTTGAGATCCGCGAAGTCTTTCTCTGCTCGCCATCAGAGTGCTTTCCTGCAAACCGTTCGGCAATTGCCCCGGTCAGCGCAATAAGTGGATCGTCCAGAAAATCATGCTCGAAGGCATCGAAATAGACGGTCTGGGTGGTGTTTCCCTTCCGCTTCAGGTGCTCACCCACCCAGCATTTCAGAAAGAACGACTTGCCCGACCCCCAGGCGCCATCCAGCGCGATGACCATTGGATCGTCGATGCGCTCCACCAGATCCGAGAGTTTGTCGCCGGTGGCTTTGCGGTCAAGCTGGTCGTGATCGGCAAAGCCATCGTTGTAGAGGTCAATCTTCGGTTCGGGCACAGTCAGGCGCATGAGGGGGTCCAATTCAATCAATCAATGCGTGTACTGAACTCCTTGCGCTGTGGAATGACAAGTGGGAGCGCCTTGCGTTCAACAGCTGATTGATCTTGCCGGGAAACTGTGCACATCAATGCTGCCATGATGATGGGGTTGCCACATATTCGCGCGGGGATGACCGTGGGGCTGTTGGGCGGGTCGTTTGATCCGCCGCATCAGGGCCATCGCGCCATCAGCCTTGCGGCGCTGCGCCGGTTTGGGCTGGATCATCTGGTCTGGCTGGTGTCGCCCGGCAACCCGCTGAAGCCGCGCCCGCCTGCGCCGCTCCGGCGTCGGATTGCAGCGGCTGAGGCGCTGATGGACCATCCCAAAGTGTCGATCAGCGGGATCGAGGCAGAGTGGGGGACGCGCTACACCGCTGAAACCCTGCGAAAGCTGCGCCACCGCCATCCGGGGGTGCGTTTTGTCTGGCTGATGGGGGCTGACAATCTGGCCGATTTTCACCGCTGGAAGGATTGGCAGCAGATCCTTGATACCGTGCCCGTGGGGGTGCTGGCGCGGCCTGGCGACAGGATTTCGGCGCGCCTGTCTCCGGCTGCGCGGCTTTATGCCCCCTATCGGTTGAAGGGCGGGCAGAGCCGTCTGCTCGCTCAGGCCACGGCCCCGGCGTGGTGTTTCGTGAATGTCCCGATGGTCAATGTCAGCTCTACCGAGATCCGCGCGCGGGGAGAGTGGGGAGAGGCCTGAACGATCTGGTTAGCGGCGCAGACGCGCAGAGGTCAGGCCGGCACCGATCACCACCGCAAGGCCAATCCAGGTGAGCGTATCGGGCCATTGATCAAAGACCAGCCACCCCAGCGAGACGGCGGCAATCAGCTGGAAGTAGACCAGAGGCGCCAGACGCGAAGCCGGTGCCCGGGCATAGGCAAACAGCAGCAGCAGGTTGCCCAGCATCGAAAACCCGGCGCTGCCAAAGGTGAGGGCCGCGACCTCGGCAGAGGGCGTCGGCAATGAGGCAAGCCCCAGGGGCAGGGTCAGAAGCGCGCTGATTGACAGTTGCGTCAGGCTCAGCTCCAGCGGGCTGCCCAGATGCGACAGCCAGCGCGACGTGGTGAGGAAGCCGCCATAAAACACCCCGGCCATGACCGCCCAGATCAGATTGGACGAGCCGCCAAACCCCGGTCGGACCACCAATAAAACACCGCAAAATCCAAGCGCCATCAACAGGCTGCGCGCCAGTGTGGCGGGCTCTCGCAGCAGGAAAACCGACAGGACGTAGCTGACGATTGGACCCACGAAA
>Ga0208015_1000763_pt1 | contig 14163 bp, 10 predicted proteins | sample 26BtaG_FD_184101 | JGI IMG/M metagenome (GOLD analysis project Ga0208015, IMG submission 184101) | Marine viral communities from Cariaco Basin, Caribbean Sea - 26B_WHOI_OMZ_CsCl (SPAdes) (version 2) | ecosystem: Environmental > Aquatic > Marine > Oceanic | place: Caribbean Sea: Cariaco Basin...
AAGGGTCGTGATTTAGAGACCTTGCAGATTCGCCATGCTAGCGAGACCAGCCAAGCCTTGATGAGCGAAGCCGATATGCACGGCATGCATACGAGCTTCCCTGAGCACTTTAGGTTTAGCAAAAACCGTCATAGTGCTGGTGTGGTGATGAAGCAGTTTGCCGCGTTAGTCGCTGATGAGGCCGGTGAAGCGGTCTCTATTCATCAATTTACTGATGTTAGTGCTGCCTTAAAAGCGCATCGTAAAGGGGTGCTGACGCTAATCAAGTCGCAATTGGGCGCCAAGCAAAAGCAGCTGACCAATCAAGTGGATAATGCCTTTAAGTTAGCGTTTGCACCACTCGGCAATATGGACAAGTTAAAAACTATCCTCGTTGATGCGACCTTAGATGCCGCGCTTGAGACCCATGCCACGCGCTTTGACCATCAAGATATCTTGCCCGATAATGCCGATAAGTTGACTGAAATATTGGCGGATAAATTGCCAATGAGTGAGGCGGATTATGCGCAGACTGCCAAGTCGGTATTGGATAACTTCTTATTGGAAGGGCAGACCATTATTAAGTTGCTGAAAAACGTCTATACCCGTTGGCAACGTATCCGTCAGCGCTTATTAATGTTAGACCGTGAAATATTTGGGGAATCTATTGACGATATTGAAGATCAGTTAGAGGACTTACACTTGTCTGACTTTGTCTATCGCATGGATTTTGAACATTGGCAGCAGTATCCCCGCTATTTAGAGGCGCTAGAGATTCGTATTGATCGTCTCGAACACAATCTAGATAACGATTTGGACGCGGTATACGAGTTGGATGTGCATATGGAGCGCCTTGCTGGCCGTGCCGCTGACGAAAAAATCAGTGAGTATCGTTGGTTGGTCGAAGAGTATCGCATTCAGCTGTTTGCGCAACCGATGAAGACTCGAAGTGCGGTCTCGCCGAAACGCTTAAATAAAGTATGGGAAAAGTTAACCTAGACTTTATGGCTATTTATTAGCCGTTAACTATTAACAGATGAACGGACGAATATCGTGCAATTGAAATTGTGCGATATTTTTTTTGCCGTTCATTTTTATAAATCTACCTTCTATCATCAAACTGTCATATTTACCCTTTACCCTGACGCCTAATTATAACGGCTGCGGCTCAGCATCACTGCTAGCACGGTCAGCCTGCTTGACATGGACTTTGAACAGTGTTGATTGCCTAGCTAGCGATAGGTGACCCAGTAGCTCCTAAATAGGGTCAAAACACATGAGACAGATCAGTCCCACGAGTATTGCCAAGCGCTTTGGCAGTATTACCACCCGCATGCTAGTAATCTTAGCGTTGGCCTTTATGTTGATTACGTTGATGGTGAATTGGGTCATTGAGACCTATGCTAAGCCGCGTGTCGTTGCTATGACCTCAGCGTCTATCGAGGGAATTGGCAACGAAGTCATCAACAGTATTATGGCGAATATTAGTCGCGTAGATGGTATAGCCAAAGCTACCAGTGCTATCAGCGGTGGCCTGCCAAAAGACCAAGCTATTTATCAAAACACCTTAGGGAACTTGATGAATCAGACGGACAAAAATATCGTGGGTGGCGGGGTGTGGTTTGATCCAAATATGTATCAATCCGGTCAAGAGCGTCAGTCGTTTGTCTGGGCACGTGATAACTCAGGAGTGATGCAGCGCACGGAGCGCTATAACGCCAAAGAGACCGTGTTTAACCCTTACTATCGTGACTCGTGGTATATCCCTGCACTCTATGCGCGCCATGACCATTGTGTTTGGAGCCGTGCCTACGTTGACCCTACCACCAAGTCTCCTATGATGACCTGTGCAAAAGCGCTGTATAACAGTCGCAATCAGGCTTTTGATGGGGTCATCTCCTTCAACCTTATCCTAGATAATCTCGATGCGGCTATGCAGGTGTGGCGGAAGAAAGTAGGGGGTTATGTCTTTCTAATAGACTTGGACAACCGTTTTTTAACTTTTCCTGATAAGTCCTTAGTAACTTATGAATCGCGTGCCAATCCGCAAGGCGAGATGCTAAGTGTCGAGGCGTTCGCCAAAGCACAGCCTGGTTTTGCCCCTATTGCTGACCGCTTAACCGCCATCAATGATGATTTGTTGGATAAAGCCATTACAACCGATGAGAGTCGCTATAACTTCGCCGCCAATAGCATTGTCAGTACTACTAATGCAGGTCAAATTAGCACGGAAGAGTCTAAATTGCTTTCAGCCCTATTGCTGCTCAATGGCGAGCAATCGATGAATTTTGTTGAAAGTCATTTGGTCGATACTGTGGCTGTCCCTAATGACCTCATCTTGCAGGAACCGTCCACTGCTTTTATTTTCCGCATGCCCTTCACTTATTGGAAGATGGTCATCGTCAAGCCAGACAGCGCGCTAACAAGTGTGGCAAATGGCTTGTCTAGCCAGCTACTGCGCTACATGCTCCTCGGCTTTATTCCTATTCTTATCATGACCGCTTGGGCTTTCCGTAACTACTTTACGCGGCCGCTGCGCCATATGGCGGATGCTGTAGCAGATATGGGCGCCTTGATTGAGCGCAAACAATATCAACAATTAGGCGCGCATAAACTGCCGACATCCAATGTGAGTGAAATCCAAATTATCAGTGAGCAGACCAACCAGCTGATAGACCGAGTGGTGGAAAACGAAGGAGCGCTTGCCGAGATTAATGTGTTGCTAGAGAAAAAGGTTGTGGAGAGAACGCAAGCTTTACAACAGGCTATGGATGAGCTCAAAACCTCACAGGTGCAATTGGTCCGCTCTGAAAAAATGGCGACGCTAGGACAAATGGTGGCTGGCGTGGCGCATGAGGTGAACACGCCGCTAGGTTATGTCCGCAGTAATATGGAGTTGGTTGGAGAGAATCTATCGCGCTTTGATGAGCTGACCCAGCATACCGAGCACCTATTAACCGTGCTAAAAGATGCCGACGCTAGCCAAGAAGAGTGCGATGCCGCTATTAGCGCTACCTTGCAATGCTGTGCGGAAATCAAGGAAGACGAGGTCAGCGAAGATTTAGCAGGCTTAGTCAATGATGGTTTATTTGGCGTCGATCAAATCGCTGAACTGGTGCTTAGCCTACGTGACTTCTCCCGTATCGATGAGTCCAAGATTAAAGACATTGATATTAATGACTGTATCAGTAGCTCGCTGGTCATGGCGCGTAATAATCTAAAGACTTTGGATGTAATCACAGAATTAGGTGACTTACCGCCGGTGCAATGCAACCCTTCGCAGATTAACCAAGTACTGCTTAACTTGTTTAATAATGCTGCCCAGGCTATCCCTAGCGATAGAAAAGGTCAGCTCACGATTGTCTCAGCACTGGCGGATGAGCATACCGTGACTATCAGTGTGACCGACAATGGCAAGGGTATGGCTGAAGAAGTGTTAGCACGTATGTTTGAGCCGTTTTTCACGACCAAAAAGGCAGGCGAGGGTACAGGTCTAGGATTAGCGATTTCCACAGAAATTATGGAACAACATGGGGGCAAACTAGAAGCACAGTCTAGCGTTGGTGAAGGCACAAGGTTTGTGATGACGCTACCAGTTGCTCAGACGTCTTCTCAGGCACAGCAAGTCCCTAAGGCGCTATTTGAAGCTTAGCGATAACGAGCTGCGTTATTAATGCTAACTCTAAATGAGCTTTGGTTAACGTGGCCCTCTCTTTACTCTACTTAAATCAAAAAGGTCTACTCATGTCAAAACCTAAAATTGCTTTTATTGATGATGAAGAACGTATCTTACGCAGCTTAAAAATGCACTTTCGTCAGAGCCATGATGTTTTTATCACGACGGACCCTGCTGTATTAATTGACTATGTCCAAAACAATGACGTACTGGTGGTCATTAGTGATCAGCGCATGCCTGATAAGCAGGGGACTGAAGTGTTGCGCGAGGTCAGAGAAGTCTCACCCAATACGATTCGTATTTTGCTGACCGGTTATGCGGATTTAAATGCCGTGGTGGACTCAGTGAATGAAGGCGAGATTTATCGCTATATCACTAAGCCTTGGCAAAATGATGAGCTTAAAAAAGTGGTCAATAAAGCCACTGAAATCGCACTACAAACTAAAGATATCGATTATGAAATAGACGCAGCGGTCAGTATGAGCCGCAACCGACATATTCTGATACTAGACGATGATAAAGAGGTCTTTAAGCAAATGAAGGAGCACTTCGCCCCTGGCTATAAGGTAAGTTGGGCGAGCAATTTGGAGCAAGCGGCTGAACTGCTGCAGCGTGAAAAGTTTGGCGTTGCTATTGCCGATGTGAGCTTAGGCGGTGAGGATATCGCTCCGGTCGTGTATGCCCTAAAAAACATCCAACCCGATTTGATGATGTTGATGCTGACCGAATTTAAAGACGCGCATCTGATTATTGACTTGATTAATAAAGGACAGATTTATCGCTGTCTGCCACGCCCGACCAACCTCGCTATTATGAGCATTAGCCTAGAGCGCGCTTATCGGGAGCATGAAAAGATGGTGCAGCAGCCGATATTGGCGGCCAGACATCATGTCGAGGAAGCGCCAGAGGTTGCAGGTCTAGACTTCTCGAGCAAACTTAAAAGCTTCTTTGCTAAGTTAAGATTTGGCCGGTGGAGTAGGGCTTAGGGTGGTTTTTGATTGTTGGAGCGAACTGTAGCTAGATTTTGGCAACTGGTGTGGCGTGGGTAGCTCCTACGAAATTAAGAGATTTTTATTAATAGTTAAGACAACCCCCTACTGACCTTCTACAATCAAGATAACCCCCTCCTGACCTCCCCCTAAAACCAGGGGGAGGGATATTCTTTTTTAAATCTGTATTGTGTTTTCGCTTATTAAGCCGTAGGTGTTATCCACGTTACGGACTGGGAGATACATAAGGATGGCGCTATGAGGTTTATAAACCTAATGATCTAAAAGATACTCTTCTAAAGCATCATTAATCATATCTTGGTAGTTGCCACCTGTCTCTTTGGCTTTATCTTGAAATCTAGCAATAATACTAGGATTCACGAGGCTTTCATTGGTAGTAGGGTCATTTGACAATATGCTGCCGCGAATAGCTCCCGACCATTCTGTCGATTCAGGTATATCAGAAAAATCAATATTCTCGTCCGGAAGCGCAGCCAGTCTTTGTAAATTTGCTTCTTGCTCAGCGGTCAAAGACGGAATTTCATTAGCTTTGTATCTAACCATGTTCATAACATCTCCTTTCAGCTTTGGTGGCACGTCGTGCTGATATGATTCGGATGATTTCTATCTTTGCCGTGGTGCTATCCATGCTATGGACTCTGCATAATTTAAAATTAACGGAAGTGCTATCAATAATCAAGATAACCCCCTCCTGACCTCCCCCTAAAACCAGGGGGAGGAATGTTCTTTTTTAAATCTGTATTGTGTTTTCGTTGGTTTAGGCGGTGGGCTAGGTCTATACGGTACAAACCCACAGACTTAAAAAGTGTTGTGTAGGCTGGCGCTTTAGCCCAGCAATGGCGGAGTATGACTTCATCTTTGCCGTGGGTGTTACCCACGCTACAGACTCTGCATAATTTAAAATGTCGATTTTAAACTCTCGTAAAATTTGTGAAAAATACGTAGGGTGGCGTTAGTTCTAAAAACTCTCGTAGAGAAGTTTTTTAAACGTAACCCACCGTTGCTGTTATTCAAAATTGGTGGGTTACGCTTCGCTAACCTCACCTCACCCTACCAAAAATCCTCTCTTTGTCATCCAAATCCTTATAATTATTAATAACGACCATAACCAGACTTTGTTAACATAGCCTATTGATTAACCATACTATTTTATAAGGTTATATTATGAACCGTTTAATGATGCTAATAGGGAGTGTCGTCTTTGGCTATGCTGGTAGTTTTATCGCCAGCTTATTTGGTGCAAGTGATTGGTCGTCGGCAAGCTTAATCATGGGTTTAATTGGTGGGACCGTAGGTATATTCGTAGGGTGGTATGCAGCAGAGAACTGGATGTGATTTTTAGCTGAACTTGCTATAAGCCAAAGCTATTTTTGCTCAATGACAGTCAGTACAGGTAAGCTTTCCACTAAATCATGGCGTTCATGATAGCGGGTCATCAATACCTTGGTCACCGAGACAAGGTGAAGAGCCTCCTCTTTATGTCGATGTAGCTCTATTTTTAGATGATTGTCTTTAGTCAGGTTTTTCATTGCTTGGTGGTGGCCATCGACTAAAGGTAAGTTGAGATAGGAGATTAGTCTGCCGTTTCGAGTACGCCAATTGGTATAATAGGCCCCATAAATATTTGCATAACTTACTGGCTGGAGTGAGCCTAGATTAAAACGACCCGGTCGGTATTGGATACCGTCTTTATCAATAATTAGCACAACTGGGTTGAACAGCCTATAGAGACTAAGAGCTAAGCCTAGCGAAATACCAACTATCAAAATCCCGCTAACAATCATGCCGCTATGAAAATTAGAAAAGCCTTCAATGAGCAGCCCTTTGACAAAGACATATAAAAAAAAGCCCAGTAGAGGTATTGATAATATTTCTTTTAAACCTGAACGGTCGATTGCAATAGGCAATATTACCTTGTCCATGTCAACGTTAGGATAGGGGACGTTGTCTTCAAAGATATAGTCGACACTTCTATTATCGTCCTCTCTATCAACCATACATTCTCACTTTGCCTTTTACCAAGATTTTTTAACTCATTTGTGAGCCCTAAGGTTTGGGGAAGTCCCGATTTAATATTACTAACGTATGATGGGTTAAAGCCAACCCTCACCATACTACTTAGCTACTTAAAAAAATAGCCTAAGCAAATAAAAAACCTACCTCAACTCCGCCAACCATTCCGCCACCTGAGCAACTCGCGCCTGCCGAGTACCACCAATCCGGCGAAACGGCTTGCCATGCTGCGTTAATTTCGTAGCAAATAATTCGGCGATATTTTCTCTACCATTCGGGCTATCGCGCAAGTCATCAGGCTCCCAAGGGATATCTACTTCCGTTAATAGAACTAAATCATAATGGTGGGCGAGGGCAGCATCAGTGAGCGCTGGCGGGCAATCGCCATAATAAAGATTGGAGTAAACCATCAGCTCAAACAGACTGGTATCACAAAATAGATATTGCGGCTCTTGCGCAGCGGCAGTATTTTCAAGCGTCATTTGACCTGCTGCGATAGGCAACAAATCGTCAAAGGTGCAAGTTAATTGCTCAGAGTCCCATTTTTCTTGTAGATACTCGCGCATAAATTCGGGAACCCAAGGGCTCCCAAAATATGCAGCTAAATCTTTACATAGAGTCGTTTTGCCCGTACTTTCAGCGCCCAGGATAGCGACGCTAATGACAGACTTAGGCGTATGCTGGCTCAGCTTGGAGCTGTATGCGGCGTTTCCATTCATAGTAAGCCCAGATTGCGATTAAGGTAAAGACCACATATTGCAGCGAGGTAAAGGTATAACCCTTATAAAAATACAGTGGTACTGAGATAGCGTCAGCCACGATCCAGACCAGCCAGTTTTCAATTTTACGCAGCGCCATTAGATACATCGCGATTAAAAACAACGCGGTAGTCAGCATGTCAGTGTAGTCGACCCAAGTAAATAAGTGTAGCCCAAGCACCGCTCCGTCAAAACTAAAGCCATTATTGATGACCGGACGCAGGTAATAGACCAGCGCCACAAAGGCGGCTGAAGCTACTGCTAAAGTGAGCATAATGGGTATATCGCGCGCTTGGATACGTTCAACTGTCACACCGCCCGTGTCTGTATTGTTACCGGTATCTGCCGCATGCTTATTCTTTGACCAGTTATACCAGCCATATAAGCTCATTGCCGTGTAATAGGCATTAATCAGCATATCGCCAAACAGTTGCCATTCCCATAACAGGTAAACGAACAAGCCGGTGCTCACTAAGCCCACGGGGAAGACCAAAATATTAGTTTTGCGCGCCAGCAATACACTGGCCACACCAAAGACCACGGCGATTAATTCTAAACCGATAAATAGAGGTGAATAGGTTGCGTATTGGCCAAATAGCCAGTCAAAAAGTCCTGCCATAATGTCTCTCAATGCGTAAATTTTATTAAAATGAGGTTGAAACCGTATTATTTTTTATAGGGCGGATTATATTGGGTAAGGCTAATCTCATTACTAATACAATCATAAAATGAGCTAGTATCCCGCCCTGACGCTGGGTCGCGGATTAGTATACTATTAATGACGATAAGAGTTGCGCTCTATAAGGGCTGTCCGGTTTATTGCTGCTGGCTTAGCTAATGCATTAGAGGGTATATTTTAGGTCATTATAATTTTATAGGATAAGGTTTCATTGCTTTGCACTCTATTGGCGTTATCACACGTTTATTTTGAATAAAAATAGTGTGTTAATTACCCGTATGGACAGCGTAACCACAGTTGTAATAGTGACCTTAGCTGCTATGATTGAGCTAACTAGGCGCTATCACTGCAGTTGAGCCCTAGCATTTTGACCTATTCGCAGTAGATTACAGTTATTTGTAACAAAGTATTAGCAGAATCCAATTAATAAGGCATAATAAAGCCATATTTTTTTAAGTATACAACCATTCACTGACAGCTCGTTATTCAGACTAATTGATGATCACACGCAGGTTTTGATTGTCGCTGAAGTTACGAGCTGTTATTTATTAGTCATTTTGGCCTTCATGATGCCTGTCACGGGTCAATAATGAAGGTGATCAGTAGCATGCACTGTTTTGCTATAGATTAAGACTTAAGCCAAATAATACCAAGGAAGCTCCTATGAAAAACTATATTACCGGCACCGGCCTATATATCCCCCCTTATAGCATTAGCAACGAAGAGTTGGTCGCGACCTTCAACCAGTACGTGGATAGCTATAATACTGAGCACGCTGATGAGATTGAAGCGGGTAGTGTAACTGCATTGGAGCATTCTTCTGCCGAATTTATCGAAAAGGTATCAGGTATTAAGTCGCGCTATGTCATGGAAAAATCAGGTATTTTAAATCCTGAAATCATGGCACCTGTCATTCCAGCCCGTAAGCTTGGCGAAGAGTTGTCAGTAATGGCTGAAATGGGCGTGGCAGCGTTAAAAGACGCGCTAGCCGACGCTGGTCTAGAAGCCAATGATCTAGATGGTATTATCCTAGCTTGTTCTAACTTTCAGCGTACCTATCCCGCCCTAGCTATTGAGATTCAAGATGCTATTGGTATGGTCGGCGGTTTTGCTTACGATATGAACGTAGCGTGTAGTGCCGCCACCTTTGGTTTAGCCCAAGCGGCAGGTTGTATTTCAGCGGGTCTAGGCAAGCGTATAGCTGTCGTCAACGTTGAGATTACTTCTGCACATCTAAACTGGCGCAACCGTGACAGCCATTTCATCTTTGGTGATGTCGCTACCGCTTCGATTTTAGAGTCTTTAGAGACGCCAAAAGGTTATGAAGTAATCAGCAGTAAACTGTTTTCACAGTTCTCTACCAACATCAAAAACGAATACGGCTTTATGGACCGTGCTGAGTACTTAGCGGCTGAATCGGTTATGTATCCTGATATCAAAGAGCCTGTGACCGATAAATTATTCTTACAGAATGGCCGTAAAGTATTTCGTGAAGTCTGTCCAAAAGTTTCTGAGATTATCCTAGAGCATTTGCAAGAGAATGAGTTGGCGGCTAGTGACATTAAAATGATGTGGTTGCATCAAGCCAATGCCAACATGTTAGATCTTATCCTACGCACCGTAGTTGGCCGTGATGCTGACAAATCTATTGCGCCAAGCGTCATCGCAGAGTTTGCCAATACCAGTTCAGCCAGTCCAATCATCGTTTTCCATCGCTATAAAGATAAGCTAGCGTCAGGCGATTTAGGCGTTATCTGCTCCTTCGGTGCCGGTTACTCGATTGGTTCTGTGATTGTCCGTAAGGTTTAAGCTTAGGAATAATTCAAAATGAGTGAGGCGTTAATGCGCTAAGAGCTTTGCGGCTCTATTTATTTACTCTCCTTATTCATAGTGATGTCTTAAAGCAAGCCAAGTCAGCCCATTGACTTGGCTTTTTACGTTTAGGTCTGACGTTTATTTAGGGGATGAAGTTTATTTAGGGGATGAAGTTTATTTAGGGGATGAAGTTTATTTAGGGGATGGCGTTTAGAGTCGAACATAGGGCTGTTAATTTTTAAGCCACCCTGTATTAGGGCGGCATTTAATAACAAGAATCAGTAATCTCACCACTATCACCACACTTTACTAAAAGGGATTTCAGCAACCTGCGCAAAGTTTGTTATAATCGCTATCTTATTTTTATATTCAGAATAAAAGCACCCCCTATGAAAGAATCCTTACGCTTACGCTTAGATCAGATGGTCGATCGTCATGAAGAGGTAACCGCCCTTTTATCCGACCCTGAAATTATTAGCGACAATGACAAATTCCGTGAACTCTCAATGGAGTATAGTGACCTAGGCGATATTACCGCCTTGTGGTCGCGCTATGTCCAGGCCGAAACGGATCAGGCCGATGCCGAAGAGATGCTAAACGATGCCAGCGATCCTGAAATGAAAGAGATGATGCAGGAGGAGATCGATACCGCTCGCCAAGCTATCTTAGACATGGAAGAAGAGCTCAATGTCATGATGTTGCCAAAAGATCCGAATGATAAAGTGCCGGCATTCTTGGAAATTCGTGCGGGTACAGGTGGCGATGAAGCCTCTATCTTCTCTGGTGACTTGTTCCGTATGTACCAAAAGTATGCGGCAACCCAAGGTTGGACCTTAGAGATTTTGTCTGCCAATGAAGGGGAGCATGGTGGTTATAAAGAAATCATCAGCCGCGTCTCCGGGACTGGCGTGTATGGCCGCTTGAAGTTTGAATCCGGCGCTCACCGGGTCCAGCGCGTACCAGAAACCGAAAGCCAAGGTCGCGTGCATACCTCAGCTTGTACCGTGGCGGTGATGCCAGTGGTTGAGATTGATGATACGGTTGATATTAATCCAGCCGATATTCGCTTTGATACTTACCGCTCTAGCGGCGCCGGTGGTCAGCACGTTAACACCACAGATTCTGCAGTACGTTTAACGCACATTCCTACCGGGATTGTGGCGGAATGTCAGCAGGAGCGTAGCCAGCATAAAAACCGTGCCAAAGCTATGCAAATGCTGATCTCGCGTATTCAGCAAGCTAAAGTAAAAGCGCAGGTCGATACGGCAGATGAGATGCGTCGAGATTTGGTCGGTAGTGGTGACCGTTCGGAGCGTATCCGCACTTATAACTTCCCACAGGGACGTATGACGGATCATCGTATCAACTTGACCCTTTATAAGCTTGACTCTATTATGGAAGGCGACTTAGACGAAGTGTTAGACGCGCTACTTCGCGAGCATCAGGCGGACCTAATGGCCACTATTGGCGGTAATGATTAAAGACTGTTTAACTTAAGCATTTTGACTTAAATGTCTTTAACTTAAGTATTGTTTACTCATCTGTATTGCGTCAGTCATTTATTGAACGGCTACTGGCAGCACAAACATTAGCTTTGTGCTGCTATTCTATTTATTTACTTAACCATTTTGAGATTCTTATGTTCAAGCAAAATAATCAAGACCAAGCCCCAGCTATGGAAGATACTAATGAGCTGATTGCCCAACGCCAAGCTAAGCTGGATGACATTGCTGCCGCAGGAAAACAGCCGTACCCGAATAAATTCAAACGCACCGATTATGCGCAGGATTTACAAGAGGCTTTTGACGGAATCTCAAAAGAAGACATCGAAGAAAAAGTCGCAAATGGCGACAAGACGCAAGTTAAGGTAGCGGGTCGCGTCATGCTCAACCGTGGCGCCTTTATCGTAATTCAAGATATGACCGGTCGTATCCAGCTATACGTCGCGCGTAAAGAATTAGATGAAGACACGTTAGCGGATATTAAGTCGTTGGATTTAGGCGATATCGTAGGTGTCTCAGGCTATATCGGTCGTTCAGGTAAAGGCGACTTATATGTGCATATTGAAGAATTTACGCTACTGACCAAGTCACTGCGTCCTATGCCGAATAAATTTCACGGTTTAGCAGACGTTGAAGCGCGTTATCGCAACCGTCATTTAGATTTGATGACCAATGAAGACAGCCGCAATACCTTTATGATTCGCAGCCAAGTTATCAGCGGTATTCGCCAGTTTATGCTCAATGAAAAGTTCATGGAAGTTGAGACTCCAATGATGCACCCGATCCCAGGTGGCGCAGTCGCTCGACCTTTCATTACTCATCATAATGCCCTAGATATGCCGTTATACCTACGTATCGCGCCAGAGCTTTACCTAAAGCGCTTGGTCGTGGGCGGTTTTGACCGCGTGTTTGAGATTAACCGCAGCTTCCGTAACGAAGGCGTGTCCACTCGTCATAACCCTGAATTCACTATGATTGAATTCTATCAAGCCTATGCCGACTATCATGATTTGATGGACTTGACTGAGCGTTTGTTTAATCAATTGGCGACGGATATCTTAGGCTCTACTGAAATCACTTATCAAGGTGAAGCAATTAGCCTAAAAGCGCCCTTTATTCGTTTATCGATGAAAGATGCTATCGCTGAGCACGCAGAAGGCTTTGATATGAGCCGTATCGATGACCGCGACTATCTTGCGGATTACGCACAGAATACTTTGAAGCAGCAAGTGAAAGAAGGCTTTGGTATTGGTAAATTGCATACGATTATCTTTGAAGAGACCGCTGAGCATAAATTACGCCAGCCGACCTTTATCACTGAGTATCCAGCAGAGACTTCGCCATTAGCTCGTCGTAGCGATGACAACCCTGAGATCACTGATCGTTTTGAGCTGTTCATTGGTGGCCGCGAGTTGGCTAACGGCTTTAGCGAGTTGAACGACCCAGCCGACCAAGCTGAGCGTTTCCGTGGTCAGGTGGCAGAAAAAGATGCTGGTGATGATGAAGCGATGCACTTTGACGCCGATTATATCGAAGCCTTATCGTATGGCTTGCCACCGACAGCGGGTGAGGGGATTGGTATTGACCGTGTAGTGATGCTATTTACTGATGCAGCCAGTATCCGTGATGTGATTCTTTTCCCACATATGCGTCCAAAAACCGACGCTTAAAGCACGTTTAAATGACATTTAGATAGCCTATAAAAGCTCCGCATATCGTGGGGCTTTTATTTTAGGATAAAGATATGCCTGTTAGTTCGGCGTAAGATTTGATAACAATAGACTATAGTTGTGATATAGTTAAATGGCTAAATTGGCAAGCTTGATCATAGGTTTGCCAGTTTTTCTTTGTTTAATTTTCATGCGTTTATGAATGGGTCAAAGTAGAAAAGGATATTATGACAGCCACTAACGGACAGCCTACCCCTTGGCAATTGATGATTCAGCGTAGTTTTTTATCTTTATATTTACTACCCAACGTCGAAATAAAAAAAGCGGATAAATTTCAAGGCTATGATTATGTCTTTGAATTTGCCGATGCCACCTTGTATCTATTGATTGAGGCCAATGTCCTGCAGACTAGCCGACCGCAAGTACAGAACAGCCAAGTGCATGAGTTAAGAAAACAGACTGTCAATCAACAGATTAAACGGCATGCTCAGCTCTACCAAAAAAATACTAAAGGTAGCGACTCGCCAACCAGTGAAAAACCAGTGTTTTTTGTGGGTCTGACCTCGTTGTCTATTCAGCAAGCTCAGGAAATGTATACGATTACTCACCAGTATGGCAGTACTTTCTTTGCTGAAGAGTGTGTGCTAGATTTGGACAATGAAGACCAGGTTTTACAGATATTTAGCCTACAAAGTTTCGTCGATATTATTACTAGACTACAGACGCCTAGCGACCTGAATAGCTTCTTACAGTATCATCGGACCAGCTTGGTCCAGCAGCGTAATTTCAATAGCGAGTCTGAGCTACTTGAGCATTTCTTACGCTCACCAGTCTTCTATCAGCGCGCCATTAACGTGCAAAAGCAACTGATTGAGATTGGCTTGTTAGATGAAGTAGAGCCGCGTTTATTACAAACGCTACAGCTCAATCAAACGGCACATATGCAAGCCTTAAGCGAGCAGCTGCAGAAAAATACGGCGATGTGGTATAAGTTGATCAATGGCCTTACCAAGCGCTTGTATCAAGTGGGGGCACCACTACCTGCTGATTTAGTCAAAAAG
>Ga0208015_1000765_pt1 | contig 14125 bp, 13 predicted proteins | sample 26BtaG_FD_184101 | JGI IMG/M metagenome (GOLD analysis project Ga0208015, IMG submission 184101) | Marine viral communities from Cariaco Basin, Caribbean Sea - 26B_WHOI_OMZ_CsCl (SPAdes) (version 2) | ecosystem: Environmental > Aquatic > Marine > Oceanic | place: Caribbean Sea: Cariaco Basin...
GGTTACATTGTCCTGAATCGACTTAGGCAACTGGGAGAAAATGTCACTTACATTTTTCTGAAGGGCATTTAACACCGGTCGCATCTCTTTGACACGATCTTTTGCTTCTCTAAAAGCCTGGTGAAGTACAAATGCTTGCCCTTCTGCTCCTGTAAAGGCAGGAGTAAAAACTGTTGGTGGCTGCTTGGCTGCTTTCTGAAGGTTTTTATATACAGTGGCGACTTTATTCAATTCCCTTTGTAACTCAGTCGCTTCATCAATTATTCTTTTAAGCGACATACTCTTTTGTGCCGTAATAAAACTTCGCACAGCCTGCGTGGATATGTCCATAGCCTTTCCGTATTCATCAAATCCACGGGCGGCTTCGGGAACGATTTCAACTATACGCTCAACAACCTGCTGTAATTCCCGCTGAAATATCTCCGCTTGCGCTGTGGCTTCAGCACTCTCTCCGATAGCTTGACTTGCATCTTCATATCTGCGCTTCAATTGGTCATATCGGTTAAGCAATGGCGAGAGTCTGCTTTCCAATTGTTCAGCCTCCTGCCATTGACGCCTCACAGCATCTGCGCTTTCCTGTGCCGAAGCCGTAAGTCGTTCAAGGGGAGAAGTGCTGATTAGGCTCATCGCTGCATTCAACGCCTTCATGCCCTCGGTAACTGACGGCAATAACTCTTCGCCAATCCCCAACAGTGCCTTCTCAACCTGTAGGCTAAATTTCTGTGTCTGTGCCGAAAATGTATCCGTCATCTTGGCGAACGCCCGCTCGGTTTCACCCGTGGATGCCCCGACATCAGCGATAGTCTGTTGAGTTTTCCCCATCTGTGCTCCGACAAGTGCCGTTGCTGCTAATACTGCCTCTTGGCGACCAAGTAATTTCGCAAGCGCTGCTTCATCACTTCCTATCGCCTTAGTTAAATCCGACAGGGACGCTATCAAACCCTTGCTTTTGATTGCGCTTGCGGAGAGAAGGTTAGCCTGTTCACCAAGCAAGTCATTGGCGGATTCCGCTGGACTCATGAATGCAGACAAAGCCGATCGAATAGCTGTGACCGATTCTGATGTTGAAAGTCCACCTTTGGTCAACTGTGCTATTGAGCCAAGAAGCTCCTCAAGTGGAATATTCAGACTGGCAGCAATGGGCAAAACTCTACCGAGCGAACCGGCAAGCTCAGCGAAGCGAGTCTTCCCTTCTTTGATAGTACCGAACAATAAATCCGAAACCCGTTGTGTCTCCGCAGTCTCAAGCCCATAAGCATTCAAAACGTTCGTTAATACATCAACCGAAGTGAAGGTGTCTGTCAAGCCTGCCGTCGCTGATTTCGCCGCCACGCCGAGAACGTCAAGCGATTCGCCAGCGTCAACACCGGCAGAAATGACCTGATACAACCCGTTGGATAGTTGCGTTGAACTTTTGAATACATCGGTGGACATCGCCGTAACGCCTCTGCTCATCTTGCTCATGTCAACGATTGTCGTGTCAACCAAAGTGGAGACCTCAGCGAGCGCATCCTCCAATTTGCTGGCAGCCGCCACCGCTTTCGTCCCGATGTCAACCGCCGCAGCCGCCACAGCAACTCCCAATCCGATAAATGCCACCTCTGCCATACCGATAGAGCCAACCAAACTGGTGAGTTGACCTCCGAGATTGCCAATAGGCACATTCAATCCTTCTAAATTAGATGCGACATTAGGAATCGACCCGCCGATATTAGAAAGGTCTTTGAATATGGAGTCTAAACCTGCGCTTTGAATTTCTACGTATGCTTCTGAGACTTTATATCCTCCAGCCATTTATATCACAATTCCTTTTCAAGTTCATCTATCGTCACCACAGCCGTTCCCATTTTGCTAACCGAAATTCCTGCGGCTATATTCGCCAGTTCGACGGCATCTTCCATATTTATGCCTGCACCCAAAGCCATCGCCAGAGTTGCCGCTACTGTATCGCCTGCACCCGTGACATCATAAACTTCCCGTGCAACCGCTGCAATGTGCGTTGTCCCATCCGCTTCAAACAAAGTCATTCCATCTGCACCCTGTGTTATCAATACCGCCGGAATGTCTAATCGGCGACGGATCTGTTTGCCTGGATCCACGATGTCATCACATCCGTTGCCAACAGCGAACATCGCTTCTTTGCGATTCGGCTTCAAGACCGTGACATTATCATAATCCCAGAAATGCTTGACCTTCGGGTCAGCGATGATAGGAATATCCTTCTTTTTGGCTTCCTGACATACAGCCTTTATTATGCCGGGAGTTATCATCCCTTTATCATAATCCGCAAATACAACAGCATTGACAGATGATAGCTGAAAGATAATTTCATCAATAATGTTCGCTTCTATCTCAGAAGGCATCTCAAAGGACTTCTCCCTGTCAATCCTGACTATCTGCTGTTGTGTTGCGATTACTCTTGATTTAACAATCGTTTCATACCCATTAGGAGTATAGGTATAGGCTAGCCCTATATCGCCCAACAGGTTATTTGTCATGTTGTTGTAATTCAGAGAAGAAGTACCAAGTAATCCGAATACTACAGGAAGCCCACCTAAACTGCTGATATTATTTGCCACATTCCCCGCTCCGCCTAACCGATATTCCTCCCTCTCCACAATCAGCACAGGAACCGGCGCTTCGGGGGATATGCGCTCAACCCAACCAAAAACATAATGGTCAAGGATTAAATCGCCGATAACAGCGATTTTAATATCTTTGAATTTGTCAATAATTTCAAGCTGCATTTCTCAGTTTCCCTATGATTACATCATCCACGCATCCCATTTCTGCCAACCGATACCAGATTTTATGAGCATCCTCCGTGCGTCCATTCTGCTCATAGGCGATGGCCAAGTTTTTGAATAACCCCGGCTGTGGCGATATTTGCACAGCCTTTCGATGGGCGTTCAAGGCCACATCCTTGTGACCTAAATTCATGTGGCATACTCCAATTAGGTTGTATGCCTTATCCCTCGCATCGTAGAAGTCAACGATGAGGAAGTTAAGTTGAGCAACCACGGGTTTTCTGTCTTCTTGCTCCTTCAATTGCAAATACCGATTAAGGTAAAGAAGCGCCCGCTCCCATTGCTTCTGTGCCAATGCAATATTTGCCAGCCCAAAGGTCATGTCAAGACTATACGGATTTAAACTTAGTGCTTTCCAGCAGGCACCCTCGGCTTTGACAAAATCACCCAACTGCGCAGCACACACCGCCACGGAATAATACAACATCTGCTTACAAGCATCATGCGATTCGTATTCAAGTCCCTTTTCAGCGGCTTCGAGGGCTTCCGCATGACTCTGGTCATTCATCAGTGTGCGACTTAAATTCATGTAAGCGAAAGCATTTTCCGGCTTCTCCTCTATCTGTTTTCGTAGCAACCCCGATGTGCGCTCCCTCTTTTTTGCCATGCGCTCCGGTTCAAGGGCATAGCCGACATGATGAATATTTATCCCAGTCGTCAAGATAGGCGACGCATGAACCACCTGATTATGCACAATCCCTTCAAAATGCGCAGTCCCACGCCTGAAAAACTTAGGCAGATAGTGTTTGCTTATGCGTCCATCAGGTAAGTCAGAGAGCAAGCCCGCAAACGCCGCATAAGCATGGCTTGAAGTCACAAGCTGCTTTACTTCGTCATGGCATTCGGGATATAGCCATTCATCACCGTCAATCCAAAATATCCATCTTTTCGTGCAGAATTGCAACCCATAATTTCGGCAGCCAGAGAAGAAACCCCCTTCTTCCCAACCTATGAAATTCAAATGAACGGGAAAATCAACCTCATCGGCAAACGCCCTGATAATATCGACCGTGCTATCCGTCGAACCCGTATCAACGATACTAAGCTCATCGGCTATGGGCTTGATACTCTCAAGGCATTTGCGCAAATCCCGTTCTTCATCTTTGACAATCATTGCTACTGATAAACTCATAATTCCTCCCTATTACATTCTATGGATCGCCTATGTTGGTTTCCCCCTGCTACTATATATGACATTTGCAATATCTTTCATTTCCTCGTGATAAAACAGAATATTCTTTTTTTTGTCCTTGAATTTTCGCCTTAGTGTCAATTGATTATCCATTTTTTACTCCAAGATTTCATCTCTGGTCACCACTTGATTAGCATTCGTCAGAACAGCATCTGTCACCGTAGCTGTGTCTAAGTCAAACTCCACAAGATTAGCGCCGGTAAAGTCCGTTCTTGTCACTTCAGCATTAGCCACAGCGCCATTTGCCAAATTTACATTCACCGCATTTGTATCCTGCATAACAGCCCCCGATAAGCCTGCGCCTGACAAGTTGGCGTTTGCTATGTTTGTGCGCGTCAAGTTCGCATTTGACAAATTAGCGCCCGAAAGATTCGCTCCCGACAGCCCCGTTCTTGTGAAATTTGCGCCCTGTAACAATGCGCCTGCGAGATTGGCGTTGGTCAGGGTTGTTCCCGTCAGGTTCGCATTTCTTAAATCAGCGTCGGGTAAATTAATGCCGTTTAGATTGACGCCTGATAAATCGGCATTTCGTAAGTTTGCGCTTGCGAAGGATTGACTTCTATTCTGTTCTAAACAATCTTTGATAGAATCATATTCGCCTGAGATAATGACTTCATCGGTGTTTCTGTTTGTTATTTCAATCTGCATCTTTCTCAATCTCCTTTGCCGTCGGATTTTTAAAACACCCTACATGAGGAACATCACAATGATTACAGAACCCATACCAATCGCATGTCATGTCGTCTTTTGCCACCGGTCTAAATTCATCAATATGACAGAAGGGGTCAATCGCATAATACAAGCGGAAATGGCATGGATAAGACCAACCCGCCGGGTCAATGAGTAGGGCATTCAAGGGGTGACGGCAAATTGCCTGCCTTGGTTCGGGTTGCCCGCACATATCAATGTAAGCCTCATAATCTATTATTCCACACAATTCAGCCGGGTCGCTTTCCCCTAAGTACGTCGGCTTCATCTCATTATTTTCGGGACAAGGTTCGGCGTCAAAACCCTTCTCTTTGTTCCAAAAACCCATGTAGGGACTGTCGGTAATCTTTATCTCGTCAGCTACCCGCTTCACAGCTTCTTGGTGTTCCTTTGGATAATCTGGGTATAAGACATAAGCTGTTTGGTCAACAAAATATTCCATCCGTCGAAGTTGTTTGATGACAGCAATGTATTCATCCGAGGTCATGTGATGGGGATGAAAGGTTGTGTTGATTCGGAGCGTAGAACTTGGCTTTGGCTTCAGTTTTTTGTAGAAATCAGGCTCAGCAAAGAACGGTCCCTTACAATTCGTCGTTACCGTGATGGCATATCCTTCGAGGTTATTCACGATTTCGACAAAATCACGATGTAAAGTGGTTTCCCCTCCGATAAGTGAAAGCCTGCGTCCTTCCTTGCGCTCTAAATTGTTCCAGAAATCAAGAATTTGCTTGCCTGATAATTCATCAGGTCGAGGTACGCATGTCCCTCGTCGATTTAGAATGCAATATGGACACTTGCCATTGCATCGAAGTGTCATGAGTTGCGCCCAGTAGCAGGCGGGATTATGGTAGTTGTCTGGTAGTTTTATCATCGGTTTTTACTCTTATGGCGTTGCTTGCGTCGTTTTTTCTTACGTTTATGTTTTTTTACTTTCTTTCTATGCCATTTCCTATCACTTGGCAAAGTGTAACCTCCTCAAATATATCCCATCCCCGCTAATCGCTGTCTGACTTTTTCTATATCCTTTCCTTCGCTCAATGTCTCTTCATAAAGCACTCTCACTGGTAATCTATTTAGTAATTCATGAACTATCGGCTTATTTCTCTTGCGCCAGAGGTTATTTAGCTCCTTTGGATCATCCTGTAGATTATACAATTCTCCCGACATGAACATGCGCTTATGAGGCTGCCCCGTTTGATAACAGATCAATTTCCATTCATTGGTACGAATGCCAATGAGGGGAATCCCCTCTTTTTGAAATAATTGGTCAGGGGAGAAGGTTTCCATGTAGGCATAATCATCATAGTCCAATGCTACATTATCTCCAAGCCACCAGCGCAAAAGGTTGGATATGTCGGACACTTTCATCTGCCTTTGTATCGGCGAAAAATCCGTATTACATTTTGGTGGATATACAATCAACGGCACTCTCATTGCTTCATCATAGAGTTCCGCCCCATGCCCGCCGGCTCTTTCATCTTTCATCTCACAGGGCATCGGGTCAACCTTCGGGTTCCGTGGGTTGAGGCGTGGGAAGTTATGCTCGCCTGACCATTTCTTCCCATGGTCAGCGGTAATCACGAATAGAGTATCATCATCGCAACGTTCGACCAACCTGCCAATCTGTTCATCTACCCTAAGTATCTCGTCTCGATACATCGGTTCGTATTCATACCCAACATGGACATGTGCATCAAAGTAGTGGAGAAAAAGAAATGCCTTTTCATTTTCAGAGAGTAGTTTAATTGCTCTATCCGTCACCACTTCAGCAGGATTGTAGTCTCCCCGTCCTTTGTTATCGTTGAGAATCGTCGGGTTGTATTCAAATGAATCAAAGCCGTTTTCAATCCCGATATGGCTCATGTGATAGCAACTGACGACAGCGTGAGTGGAATATCCCCTATCCTTCATGTCATGTTGAATCATTCGCACATCAGGAGGCATTATTTCGCCGTGGAGATGCCTGATACCATGCTCGAAGGGGTACAACCCCGACAACATACTTGCATGGCTTGTGGTCGTAAATGGGGCTTGACAGATGCAGTTTTCGTAAGCGTAACCCTTGCGAGCTAATTCTTTCATCACCGGCGGGTGGAGTTTGGCGTCTTTGGTGTAGCCTGCATGGTCTGCCCGCAAACAGTCAATTGAGATTAGAATTACTTTGCTCGTTACTGGCAGATTAATTTCAAACCCTCCTCAAGCGAAAATGTCGGAGACCAGTCCAAAGTCATCATAGTATTCGTCATATGGGTAATATATTTTCGCTGCCCGGTTACTGGGGCGTCAGAAAAGGTAATCACCGCTTTTTTGTCAAGAACCTTTTCTATTTTCCGAACCAATCCTATAATGCTGGACGAATTTTCAGGACCCCCGCCAATGCGGTAGATGCCCTCATGATATGAGTTAATAAACAAGTTAAAGGCGATTGACAAATCGTCAACATAAAGAAAATCACGTACCTGTTTTCCTTCACCAACAAGTGATATTTCCTTTCCATTCTTGACACAATCAACAAAGTAGTTCACCCAACTTGAACCGCCACAAGGCAGAGCATAGGTTGTCGATAATTGAAAGATGCCATAGCGAAAGCCCTTGTGTTTGCCGTAAAACTGAACATACCCTTCGGCTATGCGCTTCGAGTAAGCGTAAGCATCATTGGGAGTATAGACCTCTTTCGTTGATGTGAAAATCAAAACCTGACCTTTGCGTAAAGCCTGCGCTACATTTCGTGTCCCATCGGCATTAACCCGAAAAACTGAAGCGGGGCATTCATCACTTTTGTCTACCAACGCCCCCATATGGATAATCACATCATAATCTTTCAACCTTTCACAATGCTCCTGACTGGTTACATCGAAAGGCTCAAAAGACCGCCTTGATAAGGCTTCGGCTTCAAAATATTTAGTTACATGGCTACCAAGATAACCATTGCCTCCGATTACTGCTATTTTCATCTTTTTGACCCTCCCATTTTCAAACAAACGACGGCGCATTCTCCTCCAATGCGACCGTTTTCAGCATCTTATTGAGCCAGTGACACCGGCACACCAGCGCACACTGACTCACATCTATTGAATTCAAAACCTCTTGCCTTCTCTCTCCATTCCAGAATTCAGAAAAAGTCTGCTCATTCAAATCGCCTATCTCAAAGTCTGGCAGCCCTCTTGTCTGGCTGCAATGATAAACCTTTCCCGTCGCTTCGATAATTGGGAAAAAGTGGGCATAACATTCATCATAAGCCGATTTATCATGGTCAGGCTTCATGATAGCTTCAAACTGGTCATACTTAACATAGACCGAGTAATTATCATCCTCATAATGGTGTTTAGCTTCATTAGCCAAACGCAACACATCTACCCAGAAACCGAATGGCAATTGTTCCTTGTTATCCTTCGGGTGAAATACCACCGGCTTTATCTGGAAGTAATCAATTCCCGTTCCTTTCACTTTCCCCGTCGCTTGAATGATTTCCTTCCAGTTCTCCTCCGTTACTACCATCTGCGCTCCGATATTGCAGTCACTCCCCATGCGCTTTTTCATGCGGGCTAAGATGGTTAGCGATTCAAGGACATGCTCGAAATCATCTACACCATGAATGAGCCTCCGGGTTTCGGATGTTCCGGCATCAAGGCTCGTCCTTGTCCAGGAGACATCCTTGATAACCGTCTCCATAACTCCACGCCTTCGCCATGCCGTCCCATTCGTCACCAACGCAACGTCAATGCCTATCTCCTTTGTGTACTCAATAAATCTCACAACTTCGGGATTCGTCAACGGTTCACCACTACCAGAGAATATCATCCCCTGTGTCCCCAATTCCTTCAGTTCGTCAATGACCTTCCGGTAAAATCCAAATGGCATCATTGCTTTATCCTGATAATAACTGCCGTGCATGCAGAAGGAACATTTATTATCGCAATTACCCGGTCCCGATATGCCCATCTCCATCGTGATAGGATAGATGTTTTTGCCATACTTCCACTCCCACATCCTATCATGACAAAATATCTTTACTGGGGAAAATACGGTGTTGAGTAGGTTTTGGGTCATTCTGCTTTCCTCAAGAATAACCGTGCGTGTGTATAAAGTCCTCTCACGGCACGGTTTTCCGGTTTGGTAGCATCCACATTCTCAAAATCAACCTCGCCATATAATTCTAATCCAGCTTCTTTGGCAGGTTCAATCAACCTCTCATACAATGCCTCTTTGTTGTATGAACGACTATTACAATGCCCTTCTTTCTTGTCAGTTACAAGGGTGCGGTCAGCATCAGGATAGGGGATATATTGCGGATGGTAAACTACGGTAATAGCAATGATGCCGCCGGGCTTCAGCAGGGTCGCCATTTCAAGCAAGGCTTCCGTATCCTGTTCGATATGCTCAAGTACGGAAAGACTTGTAATGTAATCGAAATGGTTCTTAGCGAAGTTGTTCTCAAGAATATCATCGGATGAGACATATATCGGCATCTGGGTCAACAGGACTTCGTCTGCTAAGTCATCCCCCGTTTCCGAATCAATACAGGACACCTTAAAGTCCTTAACGGCGAGATAGAAAGGCCATATTGACAAGCCGCTGCCAACGTCAAGGATGGTAGCACCGGGCTTGGGTTGCGCAAACTTGAAAAAGGATGCGAACCGGAACCATTTGCTCGGATTGAAATACAACTTGGTATCAGAATGTTTCCTTTTGAGATTGCCGAACAAATTCCCCATTTCAGTCATTATAGGATTGACCGTCGGGTCAGCGATGCTATTACCATCCCATAGTTTGTTCGCCGGGTCTTTTTCAGTCAGGAGTTCATCGGGAATTTCGATATTAACAAAGCCCTTGGCTGCCAATGCCTTGATTCCCCGCAATACATCAATCGCTCGAATGACATTGCCACCAACGACAACCTTTTCTTTATTCTCGTTAAGCCATTGTTCGGATGCCATTTTGTATGCTGTCGGTGTACATACATTCACACTGTTCACACAGTGGTCATCCGATTGGTGCATCCATGATACCTTAAACAGGTTGAGATATGGCGTCCCAACGGCTGCCGCCAAGCGAATCGGCATGCTATCCGTACCGATATGCAAACTTGACAGGCGAATGATTTCGGCGGTAATTTGCATGGAAAGCTCCGGGATATTCCGCACCGAATAAATATATTCGCCTTCTACGTGCTGAGTTTCGTTCGGGTCAGGGTCAAGCATGATTACCTTCGCCCCAAGCTCAACCAATTGCTTCGCCAATTTTTCGCACTCATCGAAGTTCCACTGTTTGGGAGGGTTCCCCGCACCCCTCTGGAGGGTTACGACAAAGTCATTCAGGGTAATTCCACATTGGTCAAGGAATTCTTTCGCTGCCTGCTTATCCTCATCGGTCGGGAACACATCCATCTTTGTGCTGTCAAGTTTGACGCCCAACTGCATCGCCAAGCGGGAGATACGGGATAGGTGTTTGTTTTCCTGAAGGGTGACAAAAATAATCTTGTCGAATTTATGCTTCTCTTGAATTTCGCCAATGTCTTTGTCTATGACTGGCTTATCCTGTTCATTGAAAATTGTTGCATCCCAGTATGTAGGATGATGGTCAATACTGCTTACCAAAAGATGGTCTACATATGGGTTTCCTTGCCAGACTTCCTTGTTGTAGTGCATCGGGAGAACTAACAAGCCAAGGATTAAATCAGGATTGTTTTGCTTTAACTGCCTGACCGTAGGTGTCAGCCAGAATTGGTCGCCAGCGCCGTGCATCATGACAATCAAGAGAGATGGGCGCCCCAAGTCACGCTCTGCCGGGTCATCTCGCCAGATTGCCAATTCCACTCCCTCTTCGCCTTCCATATGCTCATAAGAACGGCCGGAATCATCAACCTTGACATACAAATCCCTTTTCTGCTTTGTCAGTTCCCGTCTGACATGTCCGAAGTGTTTGATTGCCATGTCCGAATATTCGTGTTTCCCTTTGATATTCTGGGGTCCGCCGTGAATTTTTTGCGGCAGGAAACCAGATTCCGGTGTGTTCCGAAACATCGCTAATTCGTAGCCCGGCTTCCAGCGCATGTCCACTCGGTATTCCTGTTTATTGCGCCAGAATTGGATCGTCCGAAACCAGTAACAAGAAACCTCATTGTTTGCCATCATCTCCTGTACTTTTTCTTTGGTGAAGCGAGTCTCCGGCACATGGTCAGCGTCAATGCAGAATATCCAGTCTGCGCCATGTTCCTTCGCCAACTTTGTTCCAAGTATCTTATCCCGTCCCTCGTCGAAGCCTTCTGTGGGCGCTACTTTCGTGATTTGAGGATATTCTTCATAAATCTCAAGCGTCCCATCGGTCGAACCGTTATCGACTACGATAATTTCATCCGCAAATTCGGAAATCTTATCAAGGGATTCTCGGAATATCTCTTCGGTATGACGGCTAAGGGCGTCTTTGATGCGCATGAAGCAGACCAATTTCAAATCAAAGGTCACTTTGAAATCGTATTCCGGGGGCACTTTCACCGTCGAGAGAATACGTGTAATCTGATGATAAACGCTCTCCGAACTCAACTTCTGCAAGCATTCATTCTCCTGACAGACATTCTCCCATCCCTGAAACTGGCACGGACGGCAATGGTAATCAAGGGAAATGATATGCACGTCATCGCCAAGTGGCTTGTTTTTCATCTCCGTCGTCGGTCCAAATATCGCAAAGGTCTTTTGTCCGACAGCCCCAGAGATATGAGCGGGTCCACTATCGTTGCCGACAAAGAACTCCGCCTGCTGTATTAGATATGCCAATTCGCCAATCGGTTTGTTGAAATAGGTGTGAACGCTTTCAGGATAATCCTCTTTGACGAATCGCACCGCCTCATATTCCCCGCCGATAAACACAGGAGTATAACCATCTTCAATGAGTTTTTCTGCTAATTCAGGATAATGTCGCCAGCGCTTCTTTTCCCAGTTAGGCAGGGATGTATCCCCAAGAATAATATACGGTTTGGGAATGTCAATATCCCACTCCTTGACGTAGCAATAGCTGTCGGGCTTATCGCCTGTGTATCCCAACTTCTTCGCCATGTCAAAGTGATACTGACTTTCGTGTTCCTCCCATCTCTGCACTTGCATGCGGAGAAGCTGTTTGCTGCGTTTTTTCAGCCAGTCATTATGATTTTTTATAAACCCATCTGACCAAATAGAACATAATGCCAAGTCATAATCCTTCTCAACCTTGTCCAAATCGGCTTCGGTGATTGTTTCGTTGATGGCATCGAAGTCTTGCAATATATCTATCGCAGGCTTCTTTCCTAAAACATCAATTTTCGCCGCTGGATACAAGCGATGCAACGCCATTAGCCCGGGCGTTGCTTGTATCATGTTACCTATCCCTTGTTCGTGAACAAATAAAATTCGCATAATACAAAAACCCCAAGAATGTTTCAAAGCGTTTTCTTAGGGTTCACCTGGACCTCCCTTCCAGTTTGAATCTCCCATTTGGTATCTGACTTTTGGTGGTAAGTCTATACCGAATTTGTCAGCTTCAGCGAGTAACTCACTGTCGCTGGGACCTTTTTTTATTTGCTTGGGCGGCTTGCCGAAATCCTCCGACATCTCATAGACATATCGGATATGTTCGACGAGTTTCCCTACCTGCCGTGGAGATAAATCTAAGAATTCAACTTCCGTTCTGTTGTAGAAGCGGAATATCAATGCTTTCAAGAATTCCCAGTTTGTTCCTCCGTCATTTTTTTTTGACCCGGTGCGGTATCCTGAGTATTCTCCTCCGCCCCATATATCCCAATCAGCACATCCCGGTAAAGTTCAGGCAACATCCGTGCGGGCAGCTCCATCAAATCCTCCCGCTCAATGTCCGGATGCACATGCTTGAGCATTAAGCACAGGACAAGAGTTACAACCTCAAAGGTCAACACCTCCGAGTCCTGTATCAAGAGAAGCAAATTCCCATCAAATTGCGGATATTCCGTTTCTATCTCTATGTGATTTTTGATGGACAACTCTGTAAAAGTATATTTTTCTGTGCCTATCTCTTTCGTATATGTGGTTTTGACAACTTCTGATAATTTTCCCATTCTTTATCCAAGACGATCGTACATTGTACCTTCGCCGCTGATTGTAATTGATTGGTCAATAACTTCTTGCGCCGGCGCTGATATGTCCATAGTCGAAATCTTGCCCCGCCCTTCATAGCGCACCGTATTGCTACCGATGTCTAAGTACAGAACTGCATGAACATCATTATTCCTGTCATAGACTGTAGCGAAGCCGTCATTCGTCCAAAAACGTTCAAAGGTTACATCCCAATCTCGGATGCCGCCAAGTCGATACATCCAATTATCCCCAAATGTAGGAACTTCAGCAAGGTTATTCCGTGGGTTGAGACTCCAGTTGAATCCGCCCCCGATTTTGGCTACGGTATAATGATTGCAATCTATCGTAACCGTTGCCCCCGGAGCGCTATTGAAAACAACCCTGCCCCCTGACCATTGAATTGCATAGAAATCAGAGGATGTAGCTGCTCCGCCAACATAAACCGTGACATTGCCGCCAGCATCCCAGTATTTCTTGGCGCTATCATCTATCGTATAAAGCGTCGTTGAACCCACAATAGTAGACATCGCTTCAAGAGTAGCATGCGAGGCGGCTCCTGAAACATGAGAATAAAAAGCTGCTACCTTTCCGTGAATAGCCATTTTTACACCGCCTTATACACCATCATTGAAGGTCAGGGTTCCGTTCGCTACTATATTATACGTGCCTGTTTCGTTATCTTCAGCCGGCGCAGCCACATCCACCGCTTCTAACCAGCCCGCACCTTCATAATATGGCGAAGCAGCCGCTGCTGTGTCCAATTGAAATTTGAATGTCGCCGTCGCTGGTGTCGTCCCGAAAAGTAATGCTTGCGTCAGGGTTTGCTGCGCCGCTGTTGTATCAAATAAAATCTCTGCAGTAGCAGACCAATCCCTGATGCCACTCAAACGGTACATCCAGCTGTCACCATGTCTTGGAGTTTCCCTGAGATTGTTGCGGGAGTTTATCGTCCAGTTTGTTGTTTGAGCAATTGTGGTTCCACCTTTTTGTACTCTGGCATTTTTGCCATGTATCGCCATTTTTATCGTCTCCTTTTAACATAAAAAAAAAACTACTGGGGAAAGGGAGGGAGGTTCCCCTTTCAGCGCATGCAGCCTATCCCCATGTCTTTTGGGCGTTGGAGCATTGGGGCGTTGGGAAAGCGGGCATTGGAGCATTGGGGCGTTGGAGCGTTGGGGCAAAAACAAAACCCAAAAGTCTTAGTCTTTTGCCCCAGTGCCCCAGCGCCCCAGTGCCCCATTGCTCCATTTCCCCAGTGCCCTCTTTTACAGGAAGCTCACATTACCATCGGTCATATTATCGTTGATGTGGTTGAGCGGGCTTTGGGGCTATGTAGA
>Ga0208015_1000766_pt1 | contig 14098 bp, 13 predicted proteins | sample 26BtaG_FD_184101 | JGI IMG/M metagenome (GOLD analysis project Ga0208015, IMG submission 184101) | Marine viral communities from Cariaco Basin, Caribbean Sea - 26B_WHOI_OMZ_CsCl (SPAdes) (version 2) | ecosystem: Environmental > Aquatic > Marine > Oceanic | place: Caribbean Sea: Cariaco Basin...
GTGATCCAGGTTCGTCCATGAGTTGTTTTTTTACAGCAATCATAAAGATTGCAGGAAAGGTGTTAAACGATACAAAAAGTGCAATGAGGAATGCCAGAAACAACCAAATGACCACATGATCGAGTGGATCAAAATAGGAAAGCAATTCTTGAATCATGATGTGATAGGTTTAAATTTCAATGTGCAAATCCTTGGGGAATTTTGACAAAGATACGTGTAAAGTGTTAATTTTCACAAGCTTTTGAATTATAAAATCATTCAATTTCGCACTGTAATTATATGGGTTCAAAAATAATGCTCTCAGTTATATTTGATTAGCTCTAAACATTAAATCTTTTCACTAATTATTCTGGATGTTTGAAAAGCCATTGCGGAATTTTGGAGAGATTTTTTGAAAGGATGACTTTTAACGGAAAGGGAATCTTGTTCATACTGGCGGCATTAAAGTCTTCCTTTGTTTTTTGAAAAAGGTTTTTAAGACTTCTATTGCTCGCTCCACCTACTCTCATTTTAGTAATGGTCAAAGGCAAATATTTAAACTGATGCTGTTCTTGTTTAAACACTCTTAGAATAAAATCATAATCGGCAGCAATTTTATAGTCCAAATTAAATTGCCCAAATTGTGAATAGACCTCCTTTTTCAAGAACAAGGTAGGATGTGCCGGCATCCATCCGCGGGTCAATAATTTTGGATAGAAGGGCTGGCTTACCCAGTTGCGTACAATTTTGGAAGTATCGTCAAACTGCACATAATGCAAATTTCCATAGACACCATCGAGGGTTTCAGACTTAAAAGCTTCCGCAATTTGAGAAACCACTGTAGGGTCTGCAAGAAAGTCATCTGAATGTACAAACCCAATAACATCGCCCGAAGCCTTGGAAATCCCTTTGTTTAAAGCGTCGTAAATACCTTTATCTGGTTCAGAAACAACGATAATATTAGTGTGTTTTTCTGCTTTTGAATTGATTAAATTGAGGGTATCGTCTTTAGAGTTACCGTCAATGATAATATATTCAACGTCTTTATAAGTTTGTTGCAACACGGAGTCCATACAGACATCCAAGGTCTTGGCACTATTATAAGTGGCTGTTATGATTGAAATTTTCATCTAATGTATTTCTCTTTCTTTAATTTTTACAGCAGGATTTCCCCTATAGACACCATAGGCTTCTAAATTTTTGGTCGTAATGGAACCTAAAGAAAGTACTGAGTGACTTTTCATGGTCACTCCAGGGCCAACAATACCTTTGGCGCCCACCCAACTCCCCTCTTTTAAAATAATGGGAGCAGTCATCAGGTCAAAACTGGATAGTTTATAATTATGATTTCCGCAAAGTAAAAAAGCACCTTGCGAGATGCATACATGATCTTCAAGTGTCACTTGATCTAAATTATCTATCCAAACCCCCTCACCTATCCAACAATGGTTGCCAACAGTCAATTTCCAGGGATATTTTATATTGACGCCTGGCTTGATCACCACACCTTCGCCTATTTTAGCACCAAACGCTTTTAACAAAAACACCTTGAGTGTTGAAGAAGGATTCAAACTCCATTTCAGAAACAACTCATTAATAAAATACCAAAGCAAGCGTTTGACCTTAGAACCAGGTTGATACCAACTGTTATCGTATTTAGAAAGATCGGTTTTCAAAAGTATTTTATTAAGTATTTTATTAAGTATATTATTAAAAATGGATTATAGGAGTAGTGGATTGGGGATTATAGATTTTCATCTTATGTCTTAATTCTTGTCTCTTGTCTCTTGTCTCTTGGCTCCTGTCTCTTGCCTCTTTGATCTCCGCCCTCTACCAACGACCCTCTACTCTCTATCTATTTTTCAACAAGTTATCAAAATATCCAATCGTCTTTTCCAAACCTTCCTCCAGATGTACTTTTGGTTCCCAGCCATTCAATTCTTTTTTAGCCAAATCAATTATAGGCTGACGTTGCAAAGGATCATCCTGTGGCAACGGCATATGCACCAATTTTGATCTGGAATTGGTCAATTTAATAACATTTTCTGCCAACTCCAACATGGTAAACTCTACAGGATTACCAATATTTACAGGTCCCGTAAAGCCATCCCGACTGTTCATCATTCTAATGGTGCCTTCCACTAGGTCATCGACGTACTGAAAACTTCGCGTTTGTGTCCCGTCACCAAAAATAGTGATGTCTTTTCCCTGTAAGGCTTGCATGATAAAGTTGGAAACCACACGTCCATCATTTGGATTCATATTTGGCCCATAGGTATTAAAGATTCTGATGATCTTAATATTGACGTCGTTTTGAATATGGTAATCCATAAACAAAGTCTCTGCACAACGTTTGCCCTCATCATAACAAGATCTTAAACCAATGGGGTTAACGTTCCCCCAATAGGTTTCTGGCTGCGGATGCACTGCCGGATCACCATAAACCTCACTGGTAGATGCCTGCAATATTTTAGCCTTGACACGTTTTGCCAAGCCCAACATATTGATGGCCCCCATGACCGAAGTTTTAATTGTCTTTATGGGATTGTATTGGTAATGCACTGGCGAGGCAGGACAGGCAAGGTTATAAATCTCATCTACCTCAATCATATAAGGATTGATGACATCGTGCCTTACCAACTCAAAGTAATGATTGTCCATGAGATGCTCAATGTTTTTCTTACTGCCCGTAAAATAGTTATCTAAACAGATCACTTCATTCCCCTCTTTCAATAATCGTTCACATAAATGGGAACCGACAAATCCAGCGCCTCCCGTAATAAGTACTCGTTTCATACGTGTTTTATAATCTTTTTTATTTTCAATACAGTATACACTATCGACAAACAGGTGCAATCCCCTATTGATCATTTTCTTTTACGATAACGTTTTTACCATTCTCGGTTCATTTTTTCATTTTAAGAATTCAAAAACAAGGCTCTATTTTGTGCTATGAGTTCAGGATTTTGAGTGAATTCATCAGCAAATTCAAGGGCTGCCTGTGACCATCTTGAATACTCCAATGGAGACATTTGTGTAGCCTTATTGATCGCATTAATAATCTCCTCTTCTTTTTCGATATTGACATCCCAACCAATCGATTTGGATTCCAAATCCTTCCAAGGGGTGTTACTAGAAATTAAAACAGGCAGGCCACTTGACAAAGCTTCGATTATGGCATGTCCAAAATTTTCTCCTTCTGAAAGCAAGATCAAGTAATCATAATCGTTCAATGCATTGGGAACGTCTTCACTTGCAAGTACACCTTTGTATTCCACTTTTAAATTTTCAGGAAGTTCGCTTATACTGTTTTGACATCTGTTCCAATATTCTGAATCATATATTGGTCCATAAATGTCTAAAATAACATTTGAGGTAATGGTCCTCATCGTCTGAATCATTTTTAAGGTACCTTTTTCCACAGAAACCCTTGCGATATTAACAAACCGTGTAGGCCCATCATGCTTTTGTTTATCCTTCACTCGACCTTGTGTTTTTCGAGGAAGGTTAGGCGCTATATACATGTCTTTAAAACATTTTATATGGGATTCAATTTGGATGGCCTCATCTCTATTAGTGGCATGAAAGTCAACATTCTTATAAAGCTTCATTGCATTGGCCAAAATTAAAAACAGCTTCTTTTTAAATTTCTTAACTGAAAAAGCTTGAGCATTCAACATACCCCGCGCAGAAACAATAGTTTTATGCTTTTTATCTACCAACAGAATGGGCAGGATTGAAAAAAACCAACTGTATATGCCATTGACATACAAGATGTCAAATTCAGTGTTCTTTATAAGTTTAGCGAGGTTATTTCGAGTCAAGTTTTCCTTAGAAAAATAATAGATTGACGTGTGTTCGTTATACCGGTTCCATGAGTCCGAGTGGATGGAGTCATAAACCTTTTCTGAGCAGTAATCCGTATCTCTAGTGATGATTAAAAAATCATAAAATTGGCTTAAATGATCAATCATATTGGCATAGGATCGCACTGGACCTCCTGATTTCGTGCCTGGCAAAAACCAATCAATGGTAATTAGAACTCTCTGACGTTTCAATAGATCTTTGTTTATTTAATAAGTTCCGCTGAAGATATCTATACAAGAATCCCCTAACAATAAAGAATACGATAAGGGCTTTTATCATGTGATTCAGTACCATGTAAAATTCGTTTCCTGGCCTGATGAGATAACTGAAAAGAAAAGGCAACCAAATCAGGTTTAACATATTATTGCTGATATAGGAATTATAAAACCAAAGTGAGATTCTGGAAAAAAACATGCCCAATAAAAAAAGTGCTACTATCGACCCATAAAAGCCGAAATTAATATAAACATCTCCAATGACACCAATACTCATTGAAGTAGATGAGTTTAAACTATAGCCCGTATAGTAATTAAACCGTTGATAGTCGTTCACGACACGTTTGTCTGGGTACAAAAACCGCGGTACTATTGAAGAAACAACATCTTCCATCAATGCCGCTCCATTTTCAAAAGGTACATTCTTCGGTACTTGATCCATCACCATTGAAGTCTGCCACCCTTGATTTAACCTATGGATCGTTTGTAGAACTGAGTCGTTGTGATCAATATCTTCATTAAATGTTTCTTGAATGGAACTGAATGTTATTAATTCTGAAAGCAAACCTATCTTTTCTTCAAACGATATTTCTTCCTCCCAAACCACTCTTCTATATTCAGCCTTTATACCTTGATAAACAGTTAAAAATAGCATGCCGGATAAAGCCACTGTAATCTTAATCTTAGTAGAGATATTATAACGGAGACTAATATACATCAATATAAAAATCGAGAAAACGATAAACTCCACTAACAGCGCATTCAAAATTGAAGACACAGCGATTTCTAAAAATACAATGATGACAAATAATTTATCAATCTTCTTTTCTGAGAAGATTAAACTAAATACCCCAGGCCATTTCAATATTATAAAAAACGTCACAATGGATCTCAAAGACTCGGGAAGAATCAACATAGCAAAACTGCTTATAAATCCAATGACAAAAAAGATTCGTCCTAATGCTGATGCCATTTCCGGATCAACTTGTAAAAGCTTCAATTTCAATTTAGGCTTAAACACAAATAATCCCGCTATAAAAGACAGACTTGCAAAGGTGGCAAATGGCAAATACTGATCGATAGGTACAGACATACTTCCGAGTTCTCCATATTTATACTCCAACATGGGCGCAATACCGTATTGAAGTACATACAACAGGGCTGTCAACTCAAATAAGGGAAAGGATTTGCCCATATTCTTAACCAGCCTATAGCACAAAAAAAAGAACGCAATGATAAGAATAGTTTCAGTCATCAATCCTATTGAAAAATTGCTTATGTTTTTCTCTAAATCCCTCATAGGAAAAATGTTCTCGAGCGACGGCTACGGCACTTGTTGACATCTCTTCAAATTTAAAATCATCATCAATTAAACTTTTAATGCATATCTGATGCTTTTCCAAATCAAAAGGATCTATACAATAGCCATTCTTCTCCAGAACAATGGCCTCTTGGGAACCATCTTGATTACCTACAATAATGGGCGACCCGCAGGCCATTGCCTCCAGAGGAGTTAAAGGAATGCCTTCGCCTCTGCCAACGCCCCGGTCAGACACTAAAGAAAAAATTCGGGCCGCCCTATAAAATTTCGGCAAATCGTCTTCATGAACCATTCCCGAAAAATATACGCGGTGCGACACGTGATGCACTTCAGCCAATTGTTTTAGATGGTCAATCATATCGCCTTTTCCAGCAAAAATCAAGACTGATTTATCATCAGTTTTGACAACTTTTGAAAACACTTCAACCAAACGTTCATAACCTTTGTGAGCTGCGGTGAAAGACAAACGTCCTAAGCTCAGGATCCAAGGGGAATCTATCGGGTTAGGCAGATGATACCTTTTATAAAAATCATCTTCAATTTTCGGTTTTAACGGCGTGAACTTTGCCAGATCAACACAGTCCCATATCACTTCGGTCGTGGCCTTCGCCCTAATCCCTTCATCCTCAATGTAGTTTGCTGTAAAATGACAATCACTAACAACATAATCCACTTTATTAAACCCCTCTTCCACTTTAGGACGTAATCCACTCCACACTTCCAACCCATAAACGTTTAGAACACTTTTCGCCTTATCAAAAAGCCTAAAACGTACCAAAATTTCGGTGAGATTTACATGTCCTAACCAAATGATGTCCGGTTTCCAAAAATAAACAGCTTGTAAAACCTTAATAATATATTTGAGTTTGCTCAATTTAGAAATACCCGATGCATGCCAAGAGACTTCAAACGGTTCTTCAAATCCTCCCTCCTGTGGCGCCAAAAGAGAAAAAACCTTTACATTATTTGCGCCTACTATTTCACGCAACGCACTGATTTGATATCGGTTATACCTACTGATACCGCCTTTATCAAAACACCCAGGTGAGAGGTATAAAATTTTATTCATGAAATTTATTTTTTATTATAAACAGAATTGGGTGTTAGAACGTCAGTACTATTTAGACAACTCATAACACCAATCCATGTGCCATCAGGAACTAAAGTACCGGGCAATAAAACAGAGTTCAAACCAATGGCAGCCCTATCGCCAATAACTACGTTACCAACAATCATAAATTGATCGTCTTTATCCGCCATTGTTGAAAATGAATATCTTTTCTGATCGTTCTTATCATTGAGGTTTCTATAGTGATGAGAAAGACTGTAAATTTTGCTTCCAGAGGCGATCGTCACATTTTCTCCAATGGAGACACCTCCATGGGATTGTATTAAACTAAATGGTGCAATATGAACACCATTTCCTAATAATAAATCACCCCAAGGAATTTTGTTTTCCCCGGTCTTATAAACCTTTCTTCCGTCAGAATTAAAAGCCCCTCCCAATAAAATGGTGTTCTTATCTATCCACACGTTACTACCAACACTTATTGTATGAATGTTTTCGAAATACACCCCCTCATCTATAATGACATTTTCACCACACGATTTAAATTTTTTCCTATAATACATATAGCGCAGTCTTCTGCCTATCCCTCCAGAAATAGGGCGTATAAAAGACTCCACTAGTTTACCAAAATGATTACTCATTCAGCAATTGGATTATGACATCACACACAAACTTAACCTGTTCTTCCTTGAGGTCATAGTAGGTTGGAAGGTTAATACCTTGTTGGTAAACTCGATCCGTTACGGGGGTATTATTAACATCCTTCAAGTACGGCATTTGCGACATCGGATAAAAAAATGGACGTGAATCCACACCACGTTTCTTGAGTTCTATCATAAATTTCTCCCTTGTATCCCAGTTCCAATTTTTATTTTCCAAACAGATTAACCAATAGGCGTTTTCAGCCCATTTCTCCGTATTATTCAAATTGACACCATCAATCTTGCCCAAGTACTTAGTGTACCAATCAAAGATTACTTGACGTTTTTTCATAAAGTCATCAATGCGTTCCAATTGCGCACAGCCGAGCGCTGCTTGGATATTGGTCAGTCTAAAATTAAAACCGGCTGCGGTATGCCAATACCGCTTTTCTTTGCTCATGGCATGATCTCTCAAATACTTACAGCGATTGTAAAAATCTTCGTCATCAGTGGTGATCATGCCTCCTTCTCCAGTGGTTAAATTTTTATTGCCATAAAAACTAAAAGTCGCACAATGCCCCCATGAGCCTACGCGTTTCCCGTGAATTTTAGCACCATGCGCTTCAGCGGCATCTTCAATAACCCATAAGCCATGTTTATTGGCTATTTCCAAAATGACATCCATTTGAGCCGGATGCCCATACAAATGGACTGGCATTATGGCTTTTGTCCTTGAAGTGATCAAAGCTTCAATACTCTTTGGGTCTATACACAAATTAAACTCATCTATATCTGCAAAAACAGGCGTTGCATTACAATGTAGCACGGCATTGGCAGTGGCAATAAACGACAGGTTGGGCATGATGACCTCATCTCCTTCTCCAATGCCGTGAGCGGTTAGTGCCAATTGAATAGCCACAGTACCATTACTAACGGAAACTGCATAACGAGATTCGCAAAAATCAGCAAACTCTGCTTCAAAACGATCAATATATTTGCCTAAACTGGAGACCCAGGTGGACTTGACTGCATCTGTAACATAGTCTATCTCTAACTGTGTAATGGACGGTTGTGATATGGGTATAAACATTTTTTAAATTTTTGATAGTATATATTTTAATCTAATTTCATAAGTATGGTCACTATGTGCCCTTTTGGCACCCGCTTGCCGTATTTTTTTCATTTCATCAGGAAATCTTTTAGCCCTATCCAAAATCTGGAGTAATCCTTCATAAGTATCATAAGTCAAAACCTCTTTTCCAGGTTCAAAACAATCTTCAATGGATTTCCTGTTTTCCAAAATATGAAGCCCCCCGCAGCCTGCAATTTCAAAAGCTCTGCAATTGACCGAGTCGAATTCTTTCATTGCCGTTGAGTTGAGAACTCCCAACCCCCTACCAAAGATTTCAGCCTTCATTTGTTTTGTAATATATTTTTTTGTGTGTAACGTTTTGATTTCAGGATATGCCCAATTAGGAAGTGGAGGTCCGTATAGTCCTAGTTCCACTTTATCCTCAATTAATTTTTTTGTTATAAATTGCCTATAGTCATAAAAAGAACCAGCAATAACCAATTCATTATTCGATTGTTGGTGCGTAGGCTTGTGCCAGGCAGGATTCAAAGCTTCCAAAAGCTGTTCCGCATTAATCCCTAAACTTTTCAATTTCTGAGTAGCATAGGCATCTTTAATATAAACAAAGTCCCAATACTCAGAGAACAGACCTCTTTTGGTCATGTTTGCGGCAGTATCTCCCCACCAAGACACTGTAATTACTCCTTTTTTCTTGCACTCATATAGAATAGATTCATCCAAACTTTGAGTTAACGAAATCATCATATCGATCTTTGTCGTCTTAATTGTTTCCAGAATAAATTTTTCCTGATCTGACAACTGTGGAAATATTTTGGCTTGGATATCCTTAAGGGCGCGATAAACTTTTGAATACGATTTAGTCACGGAAATAGTTCCCATATGAATAACCTCATGACCCATTTGTTCTAAAGTAAAAGAAACGTTGTCAACAAAGCTGTCTTCGAGGCAGTAATTAGGTATTAATATCTTCATCAAATTTTTCTAATAAAGTCGCATATACTTCTTCGCAAAAGTATGGACTTTGTTTGTAATATAATCCTTTCTTACTCAAAGCTTCTCGAAAATCGAATGTGTCCAATTTTGCAAAATCAACTAATAGCATTTTTGGAAATGTTTTTTCAATAATATAATCTTGAGCAGGAATTAATTTATCAGAGCATCATACATCTATAGCACAATATTCAAAATTTTTATTTGTCGCACATTATTTGTCCAAGTAAAAAATCATGACTATAAAACGCCATACCAATACCGTAATTCCAATTCAAATCTGGAATTTCTACATAAGCAATAAATCACCTGCTCATTCCCTCTTCCCAACACTTAAAAAAGGCTTAACATTTACAATCTTCAACTTAGGAATATTCATGTTAATGAAATATTGAATTCGTCTCATTTAATCCAATAAATATGACGCTATTTATAAATGGCTGAAACACTCAAAAGAATTAAATTTTTTGTTTCTAAATAAAACAAAGACAACATCTTAAGACATAAATTAAATAATCCTAATTGAGTGAAGTTATTCCGAAACTTCTATATTTAGTATTTCCGTATTTCCCTGATGTAGTTAACTTATAATTTATTTTTAATGTCATCAAGCTGTACAATTAAATTCAACAATAGTGGAAAGAAAGGATTATCGCAATAATGAACGCTTAATATAGTCAAATAAGTAGAATTAAACATGTAGGTTTAGTTGAATTGATTTTTCATCTTTATAGTCGTTATTTCATTCCGCTTTTAATATATCATTTCATCATATTCATTCATTTATAAGTAATGATCAATAATCTCAATGTTTTTTTTTAAAAATTAGTAATGATAAAATAAATTGAATATAACCTTTCGATTAAATTAATCTTGTTCAAAATATATACAATTATAAAAACTATAATCCATATATTATAAACGGGACGTTTTGGTAGAAAAAACCGCAGTTATTTATACCCAAAACAATTTGTTGACCTATTATCATGGCTTAATATTTCATCTTGAAATTTTATCATTTAGTGTACAACCTATGTTTTCCCACGTTAATTTTGTTCTTGTATAATTCCACGCACACTTTCTCAATTTAAAATATTCTTCTCGATTTTTAATTAAATATTCTATATGTTCAAAGAAGTCTTGAGCTGTGAATGGCACATTTATAATAATTCCAGTCTTTTTATGTAATACGATTTCTGGCACACCGAAACTTTTTGGTGCAATACTTGGACATCCAAAATAACCTGCTTCTATTAAGACCGCACCCATGGTATCCATTTTAGTTGGATGAATCAATAGAAATGCTTTAGATAAAATTGAGCTAAATTTATCTAAATCGTCAGGGTTTGTTTTTTTTAAAAAGCCAGCATACTGAACACCCTCAAGAGCTAATATGGCCTTTGGAGGACATTCTCCCAATATTGTTAGAGTAGCAGTTGGTTCAATCTCCTTAATTTTTTTAAAAACATCAATACATATAAAACCACCTTTCTTTTCAAAGTTTAAGCTAATAAACAAAAAATTATAGCCCGAAACATAGGCATCTGACTTAGGTAGCGGAATGTTTCCCCCAGTTAATACAACATTTTTTTGATCTTCCCGAAGATCGTAATATTTAATCATTTCTTTCCATGCCCATTCACTTCCCACAAAAATATCACGCGCATTCTGCAGCCAACGCTCTTCTTTTTTTTGAATGCGATTTATATCTTTTTTTGAGAATCTATGAGGTGTTGAGAAAATATCTAAATAAGTTTTAAAATCCGCATCTAAATAGACCCCATAGGGCCGACTACTTTGATAATCTATCCAACAAGTCTGCCCAAAAAAGAAATTATAATCTCCTTCTTTTAAATGATTTTGTAACGTGTTACTGATTATTGATAATCTCTTTTGTGAAAAAAAACTAAAGTCACTCCGAATTCCTATGGCTCTTAGCACTTTATTGTAAATCTTTTGACGTTTAACATGATTAGGATTGATGGGTCCAACATAATCTACACTGTAAAACTTCTTTAGTTCCTTGTAAATATTATAGTTAATTCCTCCCCATCCACCACTTGTTAAATTAATATCTAAATTGGTTATAAAATTTATTTTTTTCATGATATCTCTTTTAATTTTTCTGCGAGCTCAACATAGACATTTTCATAGAAATATGTTGATTTTTTATATTTTAAACCTGTCCTTTCAACAGCTTTATTCACGTTGAATTCCTCTAAATAATCAAAATTTACCATAATGACTTTAGGGAAAGTATTCTCATTAGCATAATGATGCGCAGTTAACAATTTATCCGAACACCAAACATCTAAATCCATCGCCAAATATTCAAAAATCTTGTTAGGTGCATTGTAGGTGAAGTTTAGGGACAATCCTTTATAAAGAACCAAGCCAACATCATATTTATTCATTAAATCAGGGATTTTATTATATTGGATACTCCCATGATAATATACGCTGGTGTAGCTTTTTAAGGTTTGAATTAATTCAACATCTTTTGAGTGTGAATAAAAATGTATTTCAAATTTATCATTATTTCCAAATTGAGTTAATACTTCCTCTAAATACATACCCCCAAACGAAAGAGAACCTATATGCAATAGTCTAATTTTATCATCCTTTTTCATTAAATTATTTTTATTTGCTGGTATCCATGATTTCGAAGGATAATTGGGCATTATTTTTAAAACAGAAGACTTTATGTTAAAGTCGATATCTTTTTTAAACAACTCTAATCGATCTTTGTTAGTATGTGAAATCCACTCTGCTTTTTTAAATAAAGAAAGCTCATGTTTTCTACCCAATCTTTCCAAGAAAGATTGTCTCTTATACTCTTCCTTAGAAAAATATTCATGAAAATGAATAAAAATCCTAAGCTTACAATTCTTGAAGAAAAACAAATAGATGACTATAGGCATCGCACTGATAGATTCATAATATAACACACTCTTATTACTCCTTGCTAACGCAATTAACCCATGGAAAATAAATCTTAGATAGTTTAAATAAAGTTTTAATCGACTTAAAAACCTAAATTTTGAAGACTTAGTTTCATAATCACCTATTATTTTATAATCAATATTGTTCTCTTCAAAAAATGAAAGTATGTTTATCAAGGGAGGATAAAGGCTCTTTTGACGAAAGTGTAAAATTATCAAACTCAAATTTTATGGTTTTATTAAGAATTCGTTCTATGCTAAGGTGCCAAATAATTTAAAAATTAAAATAACAATTAGTTTTTCAATCCATCTTATTCTGACATATTTTCAGTCGTGAGATTTAAGATTCTTATTTCTCAATAAGTTATTAATTCCATTCACATCCAACTAAAGCTTAAATCTATGTGACTCATGCTCGAGCGTAATTTATTATAACAAGTAAAATCCTACACAGAATATTATAGAATCAAATCAGAGATTCAATTAAATTTTGTGAGATGAAGTCGTAAGAATATTCTTTTATAATCCGTCCACTGCTTGTTCCCATTCTTTGTGCAATTTTTGGATTTTTAGCTAGAAAATCAATCTTTGAACTTAAGTCATTAATGTCTCCCATCTCATAAACATAGCCATTCTCAGCCCTACACAAATCCACTACAGATCCTACAGTGTTTGACAGAATTATAGGCAGATTAAAATTCATAGCCTCATTAACCACCAATCCCCAGGTTTCCATTTGACTAGGAAGCACCAAAAGATCTCCAGTAATATAATAATCCAACAATGCCCCTTGATTTTTAAAACCAACCATTTTAAACGTGTTGGGTGGATATGCTTCACAAGCTTGTTTAACTTCATTATACAATTTACCATCACCTACTATGGTGAGATGTACTCTTTCATTAATTTTTCCAACGGCCTCAATTAAATCAAAAATTCGTTTTTCCGGATGTAACCTCCCTATAAAAAGAACATTAAATTTATCTGGAATACCCAATTTGTTGCGTATTTCTTCCTTGTTATTTTTATGTGCCTGATAATAACTTTCAAATTTGGCATTATCTATGGCATGCGGTAGATGAAGAAGCTGTTCTTCCTTTACCCCGTAAGATTGAAAAAAGGACTTATTCTTTGTGCCTACATAACTGATTTTAGTATAAAGTGGAAACAAAAACATCCCATATAGAAAATATTTAACTTTTCTTTTCCAGCGCGCTAATGTCTTATCCCCCTCTATTGAGTTATCTCCCCTAACATAAACTCTTATTCTCAAGAGTTTACAACAAAAAACAGCCCAGACCATTGTAAAATAATTCCATCCATTAATCACCAGAACATCAGGTTTATCCTTTTTTAGTCTTCCATAGATGCTAAAATTCATCAAGCCAAAAAACCCCTTGAACATTCCCTTTTTAATTGCTTTATTTTTTAGGATTTCATGTGTATGGCCAGCAACTAAATCCACATCCCAATTGGGAAGTTCGCCGAGCTCAGGATGGAAGCGTATTCCATCTTTAGACAAACCATAATCAGTACAATAGTAAACCCTTAAATCGACAAATTCATTTTGCTCCAATCTATCGTAGAGTGGGGAATGGTATTGAATGGGATGTGATTGTAAGAATGATATTTTATACATTTCTATTCCCTAAAGCTTTATTTATACCACCAACCAATGATTTAGCTGAGGACTTTGCACTGTATTTTTCCAAAGATTCTAACTTAACGTTCCAATTAACCTCACTTAAGAAATAGCTCCTTAATAAGTTTTCAATCCTAGCATTCAAATCTTTATCAGATTTATTTTCATCATAGGTCATTAAAAACTGGTGAGCATTGCATTCTCTTAAAATTTCAACAACCGTACTTTTTTCATGGAAAAAAGCGAAAACGGGGCGTTTGCTTAAAATGGATTGAAAAATCTTAGAGGCTGTATAATGCGATGAAGGGCTTCCTATGGCCAATACCCCTTGTGCCTGAC
>Ga0208015_1000768_pt1 | contig 14080 bp, 13 predicted proteins | sample 26BtaG_FD_184101 | JGI IMG/M metagenome (GOLD analysis project Ga0208015, IMG submission 184101) | Marine viral communities from Cariaco Basin, Caribbean Sea - 26B_WHOI_OMZ_CsCl (SPAdes) (version 2) | ecosystem: Environmental > Aquatic > Marine > Oceanic | place: Caribbean Sea: Cariaco Basin...
GCAAAAACGTCTGCGCCAGTTTCTGGAGCGATAAAACCAAAGCCTTTAGCTTCGTTGAACCACTTAACTGTACCTTTTTGAATTTCGTTAGACATAATATAATCCTAGTTTTAAAAATGATGGCCATTGGCCAGTAACGCTTGGAGCTACTACGGTAAATCTTAAAACGGAGGATTATAACTAATACTACGAGGTAATGATTTGGTGCAGAACTTCTCTTAAGCAGGGGCGTATTATAGGGGTCTATTGTGTATTACGCAAGGGTTATTTTTAATTTCTAGTTAAGCCTGACCTAAACAATAACATTAAAACCAACTGCCTTAAAGGGCTTTTATAAGAAACTTAGAGCGTAATAACAAGGATATTGAGGGTAAATCTAGAACCGTTAAGGTAATAAATATTGCTAAGCGCGCGCTATAATTTGTGGCATTAATTAAAGTGGCAGTCGCTTAAGGGCGGTGCTACTATAAAGGTAGGGTTATCCCCCATGCTATAGCAGTAAGTGTTATAAAAATAATAGGTTAATACCAGCGCCAGTTAATATTTAGTGCCCTATTATAAAGGTGATAATGGTCTTTAATTATTCGCCTATTGCGCAATTTTCAGTTATATCTCACCCCATCACTATAGGAGAGCTTGCCATGAGTTATCAGCATATATTATTGGTCACCGATTTACGCTCAGATGCGGATGTCGTCGCTCAAAAAACCAAGCGTATTTTCTCACTACAGCAAAACGCGAAGCTTTCGGTACTCCATATCGTTAAAGACACTATGGTGGGATTTGGCTACGAGTTGGTGCCGGCGTCCAGCCTTTATAAAGAAGTGGACGATGTGCGTTGCCAAGATGCGCAGGCAAATATGGCGAAGTTTTTGACCCGCAATGGTCTAGATGTAGAAAATTCTGAAGTCACTACCGCTATTTCTAGTAGCGAAGGTATTATCAATTATGCGACTAAAAATAATGTCGATTTGCTGATTATCGGTCGCCATGAGCGCCATGGTCTATCTGCTTGGATTAATGGAGCGACTGCCGATAGTATTTTACCCAATATTCAGTGCGATATTTTAGTGGTCAAACTTGATAAACCGGTGAAATAAAGCCTTACTTGTTAAATTCGCTTTTAGCAACTAAAGCGCTGACCTAACTTGGCTTCCCCACTATCATTTTGATAAATTGCTGCCAGAGCAAACTCTGGTGGCAAGCCGTATGCCAAATCAACCACCACTGCCGTGATAAATCCAACCCGGCAACGTCAATCTTAACCAACTCGCCACTGTTTAATTCTGCCTCAATCACATGCTGTGATAGACACCCTACGCCAATATCGGCGCTGACCATGCGTTTGATCGCCTCAGATTGCGCTACTTCCATAATGACTCTAACCCCTGGCAAATGCCGTAAGAGCTTTTCGTCAATGATTTGCCGAGTACCCGAACCTGCCTCACGGACGATAAAGGGTAAGCTAGCTAACTGTTGCAGACTTAAGGCATAGCAGGTTTGTTCAGCGCCCTTCCCTCCATTCAAAAACTTGCCTGCTTCCGTAAAAGCGTCCAGCCAGCGGCTATTGCGTTTCGCAAACACCACTAAGGTATCGGTACGCCAGACTTGCTGCGCCAGTACTTTGACATTACTGGGATGCGGCGTGGCTTCGACCAAAGCGATATCCACATGCAGCTGCTCGACCTCGGTAACAATCTCTTGGGTATTAGCAATCCGGACGTCTATATCGGCGTCGGGAACTTGCTGACTTAACGCTGCGATCACTTCAGGCAGCACATAATTACCAATCGTGGTACTAGCGCCAATACGAATCTGCCCTGCTTGATGCTCGTGGTATTGCTCCAAGCTTTGCACTTGCCCAATTATCGCCTGCGCTTGCGCATAGAGCTGCTCCGCATAAGCATGGGGTTCTAACCGCCGTCCTACCCGCTCAAATAATGGCATTTGTAACCGCGACTCTAGCTGCGTCAAAGCGCTACTGACTGCTGACTGCGATAAATGCAGCGCGTCACTAGCCTGACTGGTACTGCCCGTCTCGTATACGCTCACGAAGATGGCTAATTGCTTAAGCGTAATTTTGGGTAACGGCATAGTCTGCTCTCAAGCATGGCTTAAAATCTATCAATATTATCGATAGACTATACCGAATTAATCTGTTATTCAAATAGATTTTACTGCTATATACTAACTTTGCATAACAGTATTCTATCCAAGACTATCTAGCAACTTGCCTAATAAACTCAAGTAACTATTGCTGACCACTACCTTGATAAGCCATAACCTATGATGACCGCCTTTACTCGCACCTTAAGCAGCTATATCCCCCGCCCTTATCAATTTATGGGGCTAGCCCTCGTGCTAATCGGCAGTTTATTAAGTATATGGCTTAATGACCGAATTACGCTATGGACCAATGGCCGTATGCTCGGTCTTAGTGCTTTAACCTTAGCCATTATCATTGGCATAGTTTTGGGCAATACGGTTTATCCAAAATTTGCCCCTAAACTAGCAGACGGTGTGACCTTTTCTAAAGGGCAGATACTGCGCTTAGCGATCATGTTATATGGCTTTAAATTAACGCTAACCCAAGTCGCTAGTGTCGGTACCTCCGCCATCGTGATTGATGCTATCGTGCTGAGCTCTACCTTTATGCTGACTTATTTCCTTGGGACGCGTTGGCTCAAAGTGGACCGTGAAACAGCGTTATTAATTGGTTCAGGGGCAAGTATTTGTGGCGCCGCGGCTGTAATTGCTGCCGAACCTGTGGTTAAAGCGGAAGCTCATAAAGTGACTATCGCTGTCGCTACCGTAGTGGTGTTTGGGACGCTAGCTATGCTGCTTTATCCGCTGTTGTACCATATGGGCTGGTTATTGCCTTGGCTAACTCCGCAGCAGTATGGGGTTTATACGGGGTCTAGTGTTCACGAAGTCGCTCAGGTCGTGGTGGCAGGTAACGCTATCAATACTGAGGTCGGCAATACGGCTGTGGTCACCAAAATGATCCGGGTGATGATGCTCGCGCCATTCCTATTAATCCTATCGTTTGTTTTGACCGAAAAATCACCGGCTAAGGTCACGCCAACCGTCTCAAGCGCTACCACTTTTACTGGCACTAACACGCCGGCTGCGAACAATACAAAAACTGCACTCACAAAAAGCGGTTCCGAAAAAAGTGCTTTTATGGCGCGACTATCACAAGTGAAGGTACCTTGGTTTGCCTTTATTTTTATCCTGATTGTGGTGCTACATACCTTCGTTAGTATGTCTGATAGCTTCGTAGCAACGATGGTGACTTTGGACAACGTATTATTGACTATGGCTATGTTTGCTCTCGGTTTAACCACCCATTTGAGTGCCATCAAACAAGCTGGTATTAAACCTTTATTGCTTGGTGCGATTATGTTTGCTTGGTTAATCCTTGGCGGCGGTCTCATTAACGTTGGGATTAACCAACTGTTATAGTGGGTTGAGTTTTCCTGAGATAAACGCAGCTATTAAAAAAGGGCTTACTGAATATTAGTAAGCCCTTTTTATGGTTTCTTAGATTAACAGACCAAGTGCAATGACAGAGTCTATAACCCAAGCAATAAATGAATTCTAAGCATCCGGCAACCGCCATAAATAAATACCCACTCCAGTAAATACAGCTGCCACGCTCCAAGCCATCCATATTTTCTCAGCAGGCAATTGATAAAACAGCATGGTGCCCGACAAGGTCATCATGATACATGCCAACCACTTAGCATAACGCGGTACGGCGTGACGCTCCTCCCAATCGCGAATAAATTTGCCAAAGTATTTATGATTGATTAGCCATAAATAAAAACGTTTAGAACCTCGTGCCCAGCAAGCCGCTGATAGTAAAATAAAAGGAGCAGTCGGCATTACTGGAAGCAACAAACCAATGATTCCCAATATAAAAAACACAATGCCCAACAGCAAAAACAACCAACGCATAGCAGGATGCTTGGCTTGTTTTACATTGCCCGAATACGGCTGCTCAAGGCTTTGCGGCATGATAGAAGTCCAAAATAGTATACAAATGAAAGAGTAACAGTCACTTTATACCGTAAAAATAGCGTTGCTTTCTACACGCGTCTTGTCACTTTCTTACCGCGTATTGTTAGTGTGGCTCTAATTAAAGCCATTGACTTCCCTGGTGATTTTCTAAAAATCACGATAATTGTTTAATAAAACTGTTTAAAAAATTAATCCTCAATATACTGTTAAGTCATAAACTTCTTTAATTCCTAAAAAAATATCCTAATTGGAATATAGAATGTATGAATAAACTGCTGATATGACTAGAAAAAAAACCAACAATCGGGCATAATCTATTTGTTACGTGATTGCTTACCTTGAGTAAATTATTGTATGTCACGCTATATTCTATAAGCTTATTAAGCGCTAAGTATTTTATTTGATTAGTAATTAACAGTCGAACCCCTTATTTAAGCAGTCCCTAATACTAATTTTATAGAAGACAACATTAGTCAATTTCCATAGCGCCTAAAGCTACGCATCACCTCACCCCTATTATGACTATCAAGACAGCGCTCGGTCCTGTCTACCAACATACGCATGAGAGAGATTATGAAACAACGGTTGTCTTTGATCCTAGCTTTATCTGCTGCAATAGGCCTAACTGGCTGTGACAAGCTCCCAGGTTCAAGCCCAGAAGTCCAGTGTGGCAGTGAGACTGCTGTTGATCTCGCCAAAGAATTATTTCAAGATGGCGTCGAGTCCAATACTAAAAGTATCGCTAAGAATCAAGATATACGCATTGATAGTGCAGGCTTGCGTGCTAATATCAGTCAAGTGAATACGACGCTAGACAACGTCCGCACCAATAAAAGTGATCCGCAAAGTACTAAAAAGTTCTGTGTGGCTACCCTCACCGCTAAGCTAGATTCAGACCTGGTGACTCGTGCGAACTTCGTGCGTGAGTATTATGGGATGTCCGGCGTAAATGAAGACGCCTTCGAGCAAGACATCGATATGGATGCCAATACCATTAGCTATGAGTTGGAATATACCGTTCAGCCTACCGATGATGGCGAAAAAGTGTTTGGCAAGTTAGAGAATGGTAGTGAAGTGATTAGCTTTGTCGCTACCGCTATTATCGATGCTATGCAGCGCAATGATGTACGCGCTCTAAAAGCGCAAGACAGTAAAAACACAGCGATCAATGCAGGGGCTGATCGTGAAGCCGCTGCTTCTGCTCAAATTGCCGCCACCGAAGCTTATGCCGAAGCCTCTAATGAAATGGCAGGTATTGCAGCAGAGCAAGCTCAGGTTAAAGCCACTATGGACTTTAAACGCAGCGAGTTTAATAAGCTTTGGAAGAGTGCCTCTGAGGAGACCCGCGAGAGTTTGATGGAAAGCCAGAAACAATGGGTAGAAAATCGTGATGAAATCTGTACCGATCGTGCGCGAGGCGCTGAGGCCGCTCGACAAGAAATCGTCCGTATGGAATGTATCACTGAGCTATTGGGCGATCGCTATTATGAGCTAAAAGAGTATATCAATGCTTATGATTAGGCTTATGACTAAAGGTTAAAGCGACTGCTACGCGGTTAATTCTGTGTTAGTTATCAGTAAAAATCAAGCCCTTCACTTTTTATTAGTGAGGGGCTTTTTTTTGGTTGTAATGATAAGAATTAATGAGGTTTATACAATGCCAACTTACTCAATATCGCATTATGGAAGATAGCCTTCCCAGTTATCCGCAATAGCTTGGGGAAAACAAAACGGTCTTGGTGCGACCGTAATCGCAATTGGGACTAAAATCTGTTTGGTCACGCCACCAATGCGAGCGCAACTTTCGACATCGGGCACGTTGTAATAGATAATACGCAGGGTATTTTCAGGACATAAATCCGAGCAGCGAAACGATTTAACGACTTCAGTACCATGATGGTAGCCAACCACCCATTGTTGCTCGCCTTCCGTTGGTGCGGCCTCTTTTTGCTTAGCTATACGAATTAGGTCTGTATCCGTCAGAGTGTCTTCGTTGGTTGGTGCGCTGACGCAGCTTGCTAGACCCGTTAAGCTGATTACTAAGGTGCTTAAGACAAGCGTCTTCGTCGGTTTAGTTATAAATTTGCTCATGGGATGATGTCCGTTTTAACTAGCTTTGAATCAGCCCTAGCTGACGCGCTTCTTTAAGCCACTCTGGGAATTCCTCCAGCATTTTTTCTTATATCGCTGCCTTCGCTAATATCTTGTGAGTCTTCTAATCTAAAAACCTAGTCAGCTTAACTATGGCTCTTAGCATTAGGATAGAAGTCTTTAATTAGCTCTTTATTGGCTAACTTCCACTTATAGGTATCCATATCGAAAACTAAAGTATAACGATATTGGTATCTTGGAAAATTATTTCCACCATCGGTATTATTATCACTGTAATCCGAAGAGGTAACTAATAGAACACCGTTATAAAACTCAACATCTTGAATAAACCTTGTGTTTATTTGATATATATCTTCATTTACATCGTCTAGAATATCCTGTTTTTCAACTAAGAAAGGACGTGTTTCAGTATCTCTTGAAAAAGATGTCAAATAATTACTGTATGTTCCACTACCTCCAGCACAACCAGCATCTCCGCCCCAAAAAACAATATACTTAAGTCCTATTTCATTTTTCTCTTCATAATCCATTGCCTTCTCAACTAAAAACACATCTTTAACTGTTGTTTTATAATCATCCGAATCTTTGGCAAAAGTTGTAGAGCAAGCTATTGATTGCGCATAATTACTTGCTTGTTTCAAAACATCATATTTTTCTTGTATATTTGGTTTAGCCACAGCAGATTGAGAAGACACTGACAGAATAAATAACCCTATAACTTTAACAAATAATGACTTATTAAAAAAACTCATATGACTTCCTATAAACTCTAAAAATTTAGAGATTTGCTCAATATTTTTAATAACGAGCGGCAGATTAATATTAAAGGTATCTTATTAGCTGATGGGCTAGTCAAGTAGGTTGACCTAATCTCAGTTACCTGATATTAACAAATTAATAGTTACATAGAAACATAAGGCACTGTTATTTATTACTTAGTTGCTGCCTAAACAAATGCTATGGTATGCACAGTTAGTATTTATCTATATCAAGTTGATGTAGTTGGGCGCGTTGGCCTATAGCTAAGTGGTTCATAATTATTGGCTCTATTTAGGTTTCTTTTTTATCCAACAATAACTTATCCCAAATTTTTATTCTTTAGAATAACAATGAGAATTAATACAAAAACTGTTAGTCACACCAACTCTAAGTCATTTCACCGCAGACTCGCTCTCTTTCTGCATCAATTCTTGCAATAGCTCATTCAAGCGTACCTCAGCAGGTTTACCCCCTTTTTGTAGCCATTCATAGGCTTCATTACTCACCGGCAGACGCTTTTGCATGAATCGCCCTCTTACTGCCCCACTCCAGTCTGTAACTTCTGGAGCGTCGGACAAATCGATTTCGCGATACTTTAAGGCTTCTAAGCGCTCTAGCTGGTCTGCAGTCAATTTAGGCGGATCATCTAAGCGATATACTTTCCTAATAATGGCCATAATAGATTTTCTCCTCGGTTGGAGTTGCTTGTCTCGCTGTAATTATACGAATTACCTCTCTATCCATTTCATCGTCATAGACGAGGTGAGCAATAAATAATATGACGGTATCTTTCATACTACCAAGAGTTCGCTAGCGCTGCTCGCCTTCTACGATACTATGTGATTGAGTTAATACATAATCATTAAAAAATACTGGGACAGCATCTTCGAAAGCTATTCCGTGTTTAGCAAGGTTGATTTTATTCTTTTTCTCATCCCATAAAAAAACAAGATAGTCGTACTCAATTTTGGTCATCATATTGACCTTTATTTTATTATTTTAGTTAGGCAAAAATATAAAGTATTAAGGGCTAATAACTATTCAAAATATACAGTAATCTAAGTTCATAGCCTTTATCCCTCAAGTTATAGTAGCACTTTATAAAAGGTCTTGTTTATTGCCTCAGTAGCTCTTAAAGCGCCAAATTTTCCATCTACCCATTAAAAAACCCAGTATCAAGCACTTACGCTCAATACTGGGTCATTAGACAATACTAGGAATTAAGAGTTACTCGCAGAAATGACAGATTACAAAGCCTTAAGCTGATCCATCTGCTCAGTCATAACCTTAAGCTGACCTTCTAGCTCAGCCAATTTCGCCTTCTCAGCATCGACAACTTCAACAGGCGCCTTGCTCACGAACCCTTCGTTGCCCAGCTTACGTGCGATACCTTCCGCTTGGCCTTTGAGCTTGTCATATGACTTGCCCAAACGGTTGAGTTCGGCGGTAGGGTCAATCAGACCTTTCATCGGCACTAGAATACGTAGCTGGCCGACCATGCTCGATGACGATAGCGGCACTTCTTCGCCTTCTTTTACGATAGTCAGGCTTTCGACTTTCGCGAGTGCTTTAAATTGGTTTTGGATACGTGTAAGGCGTTCAGACTGCTCGTCGGTGATGTTCTGTAGCAATACCGGCAGACGTACTGCGTTACCTAGCTTCATCTCACCACGGATATTACGCACGCCAGCGATGAGCTCTTGTAACCAAGTCATATCCGTCTCAATCTGCGCGTTGATTTGCGCAGTATCCACGGCTGGGAACTTAGCCACCACAATGCTATCAGTATCTTTACGACCTAATAACGGTGCGATAGTCTGCCAAATCTGCTCGCTTAAGTACGGCATGATAGGATGGGTAAAGCGTAGCGCGGTTTCTAACACATGCAATAAAACAAAGCGAATCTGCGCCTTACGCTCATCGCTGACCGAGTCATCGTTCAAGCTCGCCTTAGCAAGCTCAACGTACCAATCGCAATACTCGTTCCAGATAAACTCATAGATATCTTTGCTCACCATATCTAAGCGATACTGCTTAAAATGCTGGTGAATATTCTTGATGCTCGAGTTTAAGCGGCTCATAATCCAGCGCTCAGGCAGTTCCCAAACGTCAGGATTAGCAGTGCTATCAATCGCTTGTGCCGTACCTTCGCTATCTACGCAGTTCATTAAGACAAAACGACTGGCGTTCCAGATTTTATTACAGAAGTTGCGATAACCTTCGACGCGCTTCAGGTCAAAGTTGATATCACGACCGGTGCTGGCCAACGAGGTAAAAGTAAAGCGCAGAGCATCGGTACCGAAAGCTGGAATACCTTCTGGGAACTCTTTACGCGTTTGCTTTTCAATCTTCGCCGCGTCTTTCGGGTTCATCATGTTGCTGGTGCGTTTTTCTACCAAAGTCTCTAAATCGATACCGTCGATAATATCGATAGGATCGAGGACGTTACCTTTCGATTTCGACATCTTCTGACCGTTGCCATCACGCACCAGGCCATGCACATAGACGGTTTTAAACGGTACTTGTGGCGTACCGTCTTCGTTCTTCATAAAGTGCATGGTCAGCATAATCATACGGGCGACCCAGAAGAAGATAATGTCAAAACCAGTGACGAGGACGCTGGTCGGGTGGAAGGTCTCAAGGACTTTTTTCACATCCGATTCGTCAGCCCAACCTAGCGTGCTGAAGGTCCATAGTCCTGAGCTAAACCAAGTATCAAGTACGTCATCGTCTTGACGCAGGCTAATACTGGCATCGAGATTATATTTGCTACGCACTTCCGCTTCATCACGGGCGACGTAGATATTACCTGCTTCGTCATACCAAGCGGGAATACGATGACCCCACCACAGCTGACGGCTAATACACCAATCTTGCAGGTCATTCATCCACGCCATATACATGTTTTTATACTGGGCAGGGACAAATTCGATACGGCCATCTTCCACCGCTTCAATCGCTGGTTTCGCCAATTGCTCAACAGCCACATACCACTGATCGGTCAGCCAAGGCTCAACGATGACGCCACTACGGTCGCCACGCGGAGCTTTTAACGCATAGTCTTCAATTTGATCGAGCCAACCTTCCTCAGTAGCTTGCGCCACCAACTGCTTACGGGCTACGAAACGCTCGACACCAGCATAAGCTTCTGGCGTGGTCTCAAGCTCAGGCTCACGAGTCTGCAAGTCAGGATAGACTTCCATTGCCGGTAGAATATGGGCATGGGCATCAAAAATATTAATGAGCGGCATGTCATGACGACGGCCCAGCTCATAGTCATTAAAGTCATGCGCTGGGGTGATTTTTACACAGCCGGTACCAAAGTCACTCTCAACATAGTCATCCGCGACGATAGGTACTACGCGACCTGTAATAGGTAAGGTAATGGTTTTGCCAACCAGATGGGAATAGCGCTCGTCTTTTGGATTCACGGCAACCGCGGTATCGCCCAATAAGGTCTCAGGACGGGTCGTCGCCACAACCAGATAGTCTTTCCCATCTTGCGTCTGCACGTCTTGATCGGTGAAATGATAACGGAAGTGCCACAGCGAACCTTTTTCGTCATGGTTTTCGACTTCTAAATCAGACAGCGCTGTTTGGAATTTTGGATCCCAGTTAACCAGACGTTTACCACGGTAGATAAGACCGTCATCAAACAAGCGGACGAATACTTCTTTCACCGCATTGGATAAACCATCATCCATGGTAAAGCGCTCACGCGACCAGTCTACCGAGCTGCCCAGACGGCGAATCTGACGGGTAATATTGCCACCCGACTCTTCTTTCCATTCCCAGACCTTATCGATAAAGTCTTCACGAGTCATATCACGGCGCTTAATCCCTTGCGCATCCAGACGACGCTCGACGACCATTTGCGTGGCGATACCGGCGTGATCGGTACCAGGTTGCCAAAGGGTATTGTCACCCAACATACGGTGATAGCGAGTCAAGGCATCCATAATGGCGTTGTTAAAACCATGGCCCATATGCAGGTTACCGGTCACGTTCGGTGGTGGCAGAGCGATAGAAAACGACTCATCGCTGTCATATTTTGGCTGGAAATAGCCTTGCTCTTCCCAAGTTTGATACATACCTTGCTCAATCTCGGCAGGGTTGTAGGCATTCTCGAGTTGGTTTAGCGCGGCTTGAATAGATTGGGTAAGGGTGGTCTGACGGTTTGTTTGGCTCATAGTTACTGTCTTATCAATTAGTAAGAATAGAAATAGCATAGGAAAATTTGAATACGTTGATTTTAACGTAGATAGGCAAATTTTGTTAGATGGTGGGGCAAATTAACTCTGGCACGCGCTTTAACTCATAAAATCTTAGCGGCTGTGAATAAATACATACGTCATAAAAAGATAGCTTTTATAGAAAATTAACCCGCTGATTAAACAAAGAATAACAGCAATAGGGTGAAATCCTAATATCACTACGACCCGCTATCCTCTAAACTGCAAGGAGCGGCCAACTTTATAGCGCTATCCTTCTCTTAATTAGCTTATTAAATAGCGAGCTCCCCGTGTCCAACGACCAACCTTCTCCAACTGCGTCCTTAACGCCAACTTCGAAATTAGAAGCTACCACAGCGCCTATATCGGAGCAGTCTATTGATTCGCAATCTGTTACGCATAAAATAGACTCAGAGTCAGAGCCAAATAAAGATCAAGATGAGTCGCATCCCAGTGCTACTAAGCATTTAGAAGATGAGGACTTTTCTGAAAAAGTGAGTGAGCAAGATAGGGAAACGATTAAAAAAGTTGCGGAAGACGATAACATTAGCCAACCAAAGAGCTACGCCAGTATTTTAGTAGAGCAAGTCATCGATGCCAAAGAAACTTTTAACCGCTCGTTAGGCTCATTATTCACTAGTGCCTTTACCGCAGGTCTCGAGATTGGTATCAGTCTATTTGTTATTTTGACCGCTTATTCGCTACTTAGCGCTTTATTTCCTGCCGAATACGACCACTATGCCCTAGTGCTGTCTTCCTTATTGTATCCACTAGGCTTTATCATCGTCGTGATTGGTCAGTCGTTATTATTCACCGAGCAAACTTCTTTACTAAGCCTGCCGGTATTAAACAAAATTGAACCTGTCAGTAAGTTACTAAGACTCTGGGGTATCGTCATCGTCGGTAATATCTTAGGCGGTTGCCTCTTTGCCATTCTGATGATTGGTTTAGGCTTACATATGGGGTTATACAGTAGCGACAACATCGACCATTTTGCCCAGCACGTTTTAGATTACGACTGGTGGATTATCTTTGGTAGCTCAATACTCGCCGGTTGGCTCATGGGGGTTGCCGCCTGGTTGGTCACCTCAGCGCGCGATACGATTAGCCGGATTGTTTTAGTGACCTTAATCACCGGCACTATCGGATTTTTGGGACTACACCACAGTATTGTGGGCAACGTTGAAGTCTTTTCCGGGCTGATTTATGGCCATAGCATCGGTGTCGCCGATTATCTCATTTTTCTAGTGTTGGTATTATTAGGCAATACCGTTGGGGGCGTGGTCTTCGTCGCTATTTTAAAAAATCGCACGTTCTTATACGATATTGAAAAAATTAAAGCTGAAATGCCTAAAACAGAATTTATGAAAAGACACCATAGAGACTACTAAACTAAATAAAAAGAACAACTTTTAATTAAGAGCAGCTTTTAATTAACAATGGCTTTCAATTAACAGTAGCATTGGGCAAAGGTGGTGGGACTTTGGGATTATTCACAGTATAGACCGCTGTCCCATAAGCGATCGCCTCAACCATACTGCCCAACTGATTAATATTGGACACTTCAAGGCGGACACCATAAATCTGATTATAGCCTTGATATTGGGCTTGCAGCTTCATACGCACTAAAGCTTCGCGGCGGGCACGGTCGAGTAAGGTCTCGTAAGTGATGAGGTTTTTACCCACTAAACTTAATAGCCGCGCGATAATCATTTTAAAATAATCTTGGGCGATGACCACACTACCGATGACCAAATCCCCTTGCGTCTCTTGGGCTAATTCCGGTTCGTAGAAACGCTCACTCGATAAAATGATATGCCCCAAGACTTTTTCTGATTTGGCGAGTTCTTGCAAATGGGCTTGCTCATTACGACGGCCAAAAAACCAGCCCACCACAAACAATACGATGAATAATCCGTAATTTGATAATATTTCGTGCAAAATATTCGACACTACCCTGCTCTCCTACGCTTAGCTTCCCTGCTTATAACACCTTTTAATTCTAGTGATTTTTAACCCAAGCTAGCCTAGTGTTTGCTAATCCAGGCTAAGTTAACGGCGGCGGCTGTTGATAAATAGGAGCATTGTGGTCGGGTGCGGTATTGGGAACAGCTCTAACGGCAGTGCCATAAACAAAAATTTCTGATGCCCCCTGCGCAATGCTGGCGGTAGAAAAGCGAATGCCGACGATAGCATCAGCGCCTAATGCTTGCGCCTTGACCATCATCCGTTCGATAGCCTCTTGGCGGGATTCTTCTAGTAATTCTGTATAAGCGGTCAGCTCACCACCGACTAGATTTTTAAAGCTGGCAAACAGGTCTTTGCCCACATGCTTGGAGCGCACAGTACTGCCATAAACCACATCGAGGCGTTCGGTAATGGTGTAATTGGGTAAGTGTTCTAAATTAGAGAGCTGCATAATTCATCCGCTTTATCATTGGCGCTATATAGGGCGACAGGGTATAACCTTATCTTACACCATATAAAAAAAACGGGCAGCCCTTATAGTAGGGTGCCCGCGCTTGGCTAGTATTTAGTGGTCTATACAGAGCTATTAGTCTTGCGTATGAAACAACAAATACAGCTCAGTCAAATTGCCTTCAATACTATTGGCCATTTGTGCTAACGCGTCTTCGTCCTCGCGAATCTCAGCCAACGCAGGATCTTCCTCTTCCTCATCGCCTGCCATATCGATGCCGCTAAATACCATCATCGGTAAGGTCAACATAGCGACGTCTTCAGCAGTATCTTCTTCGCTAAACCAATCAATATTTTCATCGCCATACATAGCATCGACAAAGCCTACAGACCAAGCCGCTAAATCAGATTCCAAAGTGAAATCCACGTCTTCGTCAGCGCTAGACTCTAGTGGCAGCTCGATGCCAGTCTCGTCTTTGAGGTCAGCAATCATAGACTCGCGCCAAGCTGTAATAGCTTGTTTTACTTCAGCATCA
>Ga0208015_1000769_pt1 | contig 14024 bp, 10 predicted proteins | sample 26BtaG_FD_184101 | JGI IMG/M metagenome (GOLD analysis project Ga0208015, IMG submission 184101) | Marine viral communities from Cariaco Basin, Caribbean Sea - 26B_WHOI_OMZ_CsCl (SPAdes) (version 2) | ecosystem: Environmental > Aquatic > Marine > Oceanic | place: Caribbean Sea: Cariaco Basin...
GTTGACCATAGGATTGGCATCAATCTCAGTAAATTTGTATGTTTTTATAATATTAGAGATCAAATAAACCTGGTAACCACAAGCTTAATTCAGGAATATAGGTGACCAATAATAATGCAATAATCATCGCTAGGAAAAGAGGCAGCAGGGGCCTGAATACTTTTTCGATGGTGGTATTTGCAATTCCAACGCCCACAAAAAGTACGGAACCAACGGGTGGTGTACATAGCCCGATACATAAATTCAAGATCATCACAATACCAAAATGCACAGGATCCATTCCTAATTTCATGATAATAGGCAAGAAAATGGGGGTAAATATCAATACTGCGGGGGTCATGTCCATAAATATACCGACCAGTAACAATAGGATATTGATGATAAGTAAAATCACAATTGGGTTATCACTCAATCCTAGCAACAAGTTGCTCATGTCTTGAGGGATATTCTCATAAGACATAACCCAGGACATGCTCATAGAGGCACCAATCAACAACATGACGATGGCTGTTGTACCAACAGACTCCAAAAGAATTTGTGGTAATTTTTTGGTTTTGATCTCTTTGTAGTAATACCCTAAAATGAGCGTATAGAGTACTGCGATCGCAGAAGCTTCAGTTGCTGTGAATATACCAGCCACAATGCCCCCAATAACCACAACCAAGAGCATCAAACTTGGAAAAGCTCTTACAAATGTTTTGGCGACTGCTTTCAAGGAACTTCTTTCACCTAATTTATATTTCTTCTTTTTTGCATATAACGATGCCACAATCATTAAAAAAAGACCTGTTAAGATTCCAGGAATATAACCTGCCAAAAATAAAGCGGCAATAGAGACACCGCCACTGGCCAATGAATAAACAATAAGCACATTACTTGGGGGAATAATCAAACCGAGGGTTGATGAAGTCACATTTACTGCCGCACCAAATTCTTTGGAATAGCCTTCTTTTTCCATTTCTGGGCCTAAAATACTGCCCATAGCGGAAGCTGATGCCATCGCTGATCCGGCAATGGCGCCCATCAGCATGGCAGCCACTACGTTAATAAGTGCCAATCCACCTGGCAAGGCACCAACCAGGGTTTTCGCAAAATCGATGAGGCGATGCGCAATGCCGCCTCTGTTCATTAATTGTCCCGAAAGCACAAAAAACGGAATGGCCAATAATGCAAAACTATCCAATCCGGTAGCGATGCGCTGGGATACAGTGGTCAATGCCGGAAGCATTGAAATACTGGTCATCATGGTCAATAAAGACGAGATGGCAATGCTCCATGCCACTGGAACGCCAATGAGCAATAATCCGATAAAACTAAATATTAGAACGTAGATAGGTAGATACTCCATTAGAATTGTTTAAGATAAATGTCCGATATTTTATAGTAGATAATAAGGATGCCACTGATAGGTATAATTAAATATACCAGAGCTAAAGGAATTTGTAGTGCTGGCGAATGCTGGTCAAGAATATAGGTAATATAGACCAATCTTAAACCGCCGACTACCAAAGCCCCAAAGCAAAAAAGTATGATGATAAAGTTCACAAACTTCTTGAGCTGCACTTGTTTTTCCTTACTCAAACGGTTAGGTAATATATCTATGGCAACGTGCATTCTTTTTCCGGAAATGTAGGCGGCGCCCAGGACCCCAACCCAAATCATGAGGTATCGGGCAAGCTCATCAGTAAACGAACTTGGAGATCCCATAACAAATCTTGTAAACACCTGCCAAAGAACGTTTATAACCATAATACCCATAATAAGGGCAAGAACATAACCTAAATACAGGTCTATTTTTCTTCGAATTTCCATATTGTTTGATTATCGATTATTAAAATGATTACTGTGTTATATTATAGGGTTGAAAATTGTTCTAATTGGTCTCTTGAATTCTCTTAATGAGACTGTATATTTCAGTATTGTCCCTATAAGAATCATAGACCGAGGTTACTTTTTCCATAAATGGCGTCTTGTCAGGTCTTGAAATGGTGACACCAGCTTTTTCCACTGCCGCAAGAGCTTCCTCTTCAGCATTAGCCCAAAGTTTTCTTTGATATTGAACTGAAGCATCAGCCGCCTCTTGCACCCAACCTTGCTCTTCTTCATTAAGTGAATTCCAAAGATGCGTACTCATAATAAGGACGTCAGGAATGGTGGTGTGTTCATCTAACGAGAAATACTTACAAACTTCATATTCCCTGGTCAAGTAAAATGTAGGGGGATTGTTTTCAGCACCATCCACAACGCCTTGCTGTAACGCCGTATATAATTCTCCAGAAGAAATTGGAGTTGGCGCGCCTCCCATGCTCTTGATCATATTCATGGCGGTGACACTTTCCATGACTCGAATTTTCAATCCTTTCAGATCATCCGGTTTCTCAATAGGTGACTTCACGGTATAAAAACTTCTGCTCCCAGCATCATAATAGCCCAAACCTTTTAACCAATATTTTTCACCACCATCCAAAAGCTCTTTTCCAATCGGGCCATCTAGAACCCTAAAGGTTTGTGCACGATTCTTGAACAAATATGGTAATCCAAACACTTTCATATTTGGTGAAAAGTTTTCCATAACGGCGGCGGATACCTTGGTCATTCCCAAACTTCCAATTTGCAGAAGTTCCAGACATTGACGCTCTGAACCTAATTGTTGATTTGGATACACGTCGATTTTTAAAGTACCTTCAGATTTCTTTTCCAGTTCCTGGCCCATAAATACCATAGCTCTGTGTACAGGATGTGTTTCATCCAGACCGTGAGCCAACTTGATTGTTTTGGTTTCTTCAACCGATTGGCAGGACACGAGTCCAAAAAACAGAGCAATCGCAAAAAACGTATATATATATTCCTTCATATTCAAATAGTAATTAATGTCTTAGGGATTTGATGGTCTCTATTGTCCAACGGACTTGTTCTTCCAGCTTTTTAAAATCCTGTTGATCCACTATGTCCTTAGTAATCAGTTGAGAACCCATGCCCACACATGTCGCTCCGGCATCAAACCATTCCTTAAGATTTTCTTTATTTGGCGATACACCTCCAGTAGGCATGATGTTGGTCCATGGTTGCGGACCTTTGATGTTCTTTATGAATTTTGCACCAAAACTATCGCCAGGGAAAAGCTTGACAATTTCACAGCCCATCTCTTCGGCCTGTGCAATTTCTGTTAACGAACAACATCCAGGAGACCATAAGACTTTACGTCTATTGCAAACAATAGCAATGTCTTTACGAAATACGGGCGTTACGATAAAGTTGGCGCCCAATGCCATGAATAAAGAGGCAGATGCCGCATCTGTTATGGAACCAACACCCATGACCATTCCTGGTAATTCACTAATGGCATATTTGGTCAGTTGGCCAAAGATCTCATGGGCAAAATCCCCGCGTGCCGTAAACTCCATCAAGCGTGCACCACCATCGAAGCAGGCTTTAAGAATTTGCTTGCTCAACTCTAAATCCTGACTGAAAAATAAGGGCACCAATCCTGTTTCTTTCATGATATTTGCGACCTCTATTCTTGAAAACTGTGCCATAAATTATATTTATTTTTTACCCTGTTTTATATAAATTATCGAGAAACGATTCCTGAGGCATCTCCTTTCGCTATCGTTTCTACTTCTTCTTTTGTGACCAAATTAAAATCGCCCGAAATGGTATGTTTCAGGCAACAGGCTGCAACTGCAAAATTGATTGTGTATTGAGGATCAAAAGGGGTTTGCAACAATCCATAAATAAGGCCTCCCATGAAGGCATCACCACTTCCAACACGATCAACTACCGGAGTGACCTCTCTAACGGCAGCGGTATACACTTTCGCTCTATCATAAAAAACACCGCCTATCTGTTGATGGGACGCACTTATGGAATAGCGCATGCTAGTAGCCATATATTTCAAATCGGGATACTGCTCAAAAAACAAATTATAATACTGAGGCAAACTGTCTGTATTTTTATAATCAAGGTTGAGCTTATCCTTTCCGGTCATCATAAATGCCGTGTCAAGATCACCCAAGATGACATGGCTATAATTTAAAAGCTCTGGCATAATGTCTTTCGGTGCCTTACCGTATTGCCAAAGCTTTGATCTATAATTTAAGTCAGTGGTAATTAGAACTCCCATATCTTTGGCAACTTTAACCGCTTCCAAACACACATCAGCTGCATTTTGGGATATAGCCGGTGTAATGCCGCTCCAATGGAAGACACTTGTATCTTGAAAGACCTTTTTCCAATCGATCATACCAACCTCAATATTAGAAATAGCCGAATGATTCCGATCGTAGACCACTTTACTGCCACGTGTTCCTGCACCAGTTTCTAAAAAGTAAATTCCCAAACGTTCGCCACCGTACACAATGTTTTCTGAAGATACATTTTGTTTGCGTATTTCCATCAATGCTGATTGCCCAATATCGTTATAAGGAAGTCTGGTTACGAATTCAGTGGGAACACCATAGTTGGACAGGGAGACAGCGACGTTAAACTCGCCGCCCCCATAATTGGCCATGAAAGAATTGGCTTGGGAAAATCTTAAATGATGCTCCGTAGATAGGCGTAACATGATTTCTCCAAAGGTGACTACTTTTTGCATTTATTGAATATTGTTTAATTAGAACTTGATATAAAGTCTTACTCTTTTCTTGTTTCTATCCATAACTTTTCTTGGGTGCGGGTCTTTAAGGTTATTGGACAGTTAAGAGCACTAATCTAAAGTAACAGTCATTGGACTTTTTATTTGTTTTGAAAAGCGGTCCAAATAGGCTTCCCATAATTCCTTTGTTGGATACTGCCCTGATTTTTTCCAAGCAAAACCGGCATAATAGATGACTCTTTCATCTAAAACCTCAAGATGGGCATAAGCATTGCTTAAATCGGTAACTTCGGTGTCATACGTTTCGTAATCGATAAAGTACTTTTTAGGTGCAACAATGGCAGTTCCTATTTCAGTATCCGCAATAGGTTGCCAATAGCTTACCCATCCCTGATCTTTATCGCCACTGACCACACCGTCTTTTTCGTGCAGGGTCAATCCAGCCGAAATTTTGTCCACACCTTTAATACTGGTGTCATACTTTGAGAGATTTTGACCCAGGTCCAAACTAATTACTTTGGATTCGGTGATTTCATTTCCCGCAGCATCCCAATTAGCGTATTCCAAATAAAAACTTGTTCTGAGTGGACCAGTAGTAATGGTACGCCATTGGGTAAAGTTTTTTGAAATATAGTATGCTGTATCCACTTTTACGGCAATGCCACCAACGCCACGGCTAGGCCCGACATGAAAGTTGTCAAGGCCTTCACCCGTATCTTCATGATAGCTTCCTGTACCGTCTGTAGCTTTTTGGTACCACTTGTTGATAATTGGATACTCGACTCGTTTTAACCAAGCATCAACACCGCTGGATAGAGTGCCACCGGGAATATTCTGCTCAATCATTTGTTGTGCCACAGGGCCATAGACTCTAAAAGCGACTTTGTCATTTTCCCACGCATAATCATCGGTACGTTCCGGTACAAAGCGCGAGTAGCACAATTCCGGTGCTTCAGGGCGCTCTGCCTCGGTAACAGTCACAATTTCAAAAGATTGTTCACTATTGGCTTTGATTTCCGGTTGAAAGATGATGAGGTCTAAAATCCCATCTCCATCAGTGTCAATGGTCTGTGTAACCAACAATGTCTGGGTATCGATATTTTTGATACCCACATTAGAAAGATCATCCACTTTTAAAAAGTCTTTGGTCAATTCAACCGTTTCGAAAGAGCGATCCATGTCCAAACTGTTTTTTACAGTAAATGTTTTCGCTTTTTCTTGATCAGCACATGAAGCCATCAATGCGAATAAAGTAATAAACAAGGCGTATTTACGAAGGTGCAACATCATTTTTTATTTTTCGTTAGAAGGTTTTCCGATGGTCGCCAAAATTCCGCCATCTACATAAACGACATGGCCATTGACAAAATCACTGGCTTGGGAGGCTAAGAATATAGCAGTTCCTTGTAGGTCTTCCGGATTTCCCCAACGCCCGGCAGGAGTTCTCCCAATGATGAAATCATTAAAAGGATGTCCATCAACGCGAATTGGTGCGGTTTGGCTTGTCGCAAAATATCCAGGACCGATGCCGTTGGTTTGGATATTATAGCGCGCCCATTCTGTAGCCATACTTTTGGTCAGCATTTTTAAGCCACCTTTTGCAGCGGCATAGGCACTTACAGAATCTCTGCCCAACTCACTCATCATTGAGCAAATGTTTATGATTTTTCCTCCACCTCTGTTGATCATGCTTTTGGCAACGAATTTTGAAACGATAAATGGGCCCACAAGATCCACTTTTATGACTTCTTCAAAATCGACAGTTTCCATTTCTATAATTGGTGTTCTTTTGATAATCCCGGCATTGTTGACCAAAATGTCAATTGGTCCAACTTCGGTCTCAATTTTCGTGATGGCGGCTTCGACCGCTTCCGTATCCGTCACGTCAAAGACGTAACCATGAGCGTTTAAGCCTGAATTCTTATATTCCTTAACCGCAGCTTCCAAAGAATCTCCAGAATGGTTGTTCACTACAATGGTGGCGCCTGCATTTCCGAGGCCTTTGGCCATAGCCATGCCAAGACCGTGAACAGCACCTGTTACCAATGCTACTTTTCCTGTTAAATCAAATAATTTAGTTGACATAATATAGTATTTTATGAGTTTATCTTAATTCGTTTATTTTGCAATGGTCCATGTCGCCATAGTCTAAGTTTTCTCCTGCCATCCCCCATATAAAGGTATAGCTGCTGGTTCCGGAGCCAGAGTGAATTGACCAAGGAGGGGAGATGACCGCTTGGTCATTGGCCATCCAAATATGCCTTGTTTCGTGTGGTTGACCCATAAAATGACAGACTGCTTGATCTTCCGGAACTTCAAAGTAGAAATAGACTTCCATGCGTCGGTCATGTACGTGGGCAGGCATCGTGTTCCATGAACTACCTGGTTTTAGTGTAGTCATTCCCATTTGTAATTGGCACACGTCTACCACAGTATTGACTATGTACTTTCTTAGTGTTCTTGCGTTGGCAGTTTCTGGTGCTCCCAATTCAATAACTTCAACATCATCAGTACCTATTTTTTTGGTAGGGAATGCTTTATGGGCAGGAGTGGAGTTCAAATAGAACTTAGCAGGTTTATTGGCAGATGTACTTGAAAAAGTGACTTCCTTGTTGCCTTGTCCTATATAGAGGGCTTCTTTATGGTTCAACACATAGTCTGTGCCATCAACCGATACCGTACCTTGCTCGCCAACATTGATAATACCTAATTCTCTTCGTTCCAAAAAGAACTCGGATTTTAGAGCATCAACAGTCTCTAACTTTAAGGGTGTGCTTGTTGGTACTGCACTACCTGCCATGTACCTATCATAATGTGTATAAACAAAATGGATTGTATCTGGCTTCATTAGTGAGTCGATCAAGAATTCATCACGTAATTTCTGGGTGTCGTAGGATTTTACATCATTCGGAGACGCCGCATATCTTACTTCATAGGTCGTTTTCATAACTTCAGTATTATTTATTAATAAAATTTTAGTTGTTCTAATAATTAGAATTGTAAATGTAATAAAATAAAAATACAATCGATTGTATTTTTATACTTATCTTTGTTATAGGAGTTTTATTTTTAGTAAAAGAAGCTTCTGACATTGAAAGCGATCACATAAGTTGAATTTTGATTAATTTAGAATTTTTCAAAACACACTGTATTACCTTAAATTTTGTTCCATTTACGCTATGAGCCCCGATAAAATAACCATACACGATATTGCTCGGATTCTAAATGTTGATAGTTCTACCGTTTCACGGGCACTTAACGACAGTCCCAGGGTAACTGAAAAAACTAAAAACAGAATTATTGCCAAGGCCCATGAATTGGGGTATCAGCGGAATGATTTGGCCTCAAACTTGCGCAAAAATAAAACCAATACCCTGGGTGTTATTGTGCCTCGTATTTCAAGGCATTTCTTTTCTTCTGCCATTGCGGGAATTGAAGAGACGTCTTATAATCTTGGGTATAATGTTATTATTTGTCAATCCTTGGAACAATTGGAACGCGAGCATAATAATATCAATACCTTAGTGGCGAATAGGGTAGATGGTGTTTTGGTATCCATATCTATGGAGACGAAAAACTACGAGCATTTTGAAGGCCTAAGAAAGCGAAAGATCCCATTTGTTTTTTTTGACAGGCATCTCGATATACCAGATACGAGCAGTGTCCTTATTGATGATTTCCAAGCTGGTTTTGATGCTACAGAGCATCTTATAATAAAAGGATGTGAAAAAATTGCCCATTTTTCTGGGCCCATGCATTTGGAAATCTATAAAAACCGTTGTGAAGGCTATAAAGCGGCACTTCTAAAACATGATATGGAGTTTAGTGAAGAACTGATTTTTAGTTCCCGCCTAATGGAACAAGACGGTGTGGACAATGTCAATAAAATTATAGAGTTACCTTATAAGGTAGATGGTATCTTTTCAGCAAATGATGTTGCCGCCATTAGTGCCTTGCAACAGCTCAAGAGAAATGGATATAAAATACCTGAGGATATTGCCATTGTAGGTTTTAGTAATGAAGCTATATCTGCCGTGATTGAGCCGTCGTTGACGACTATCAATCAACCTGGGTTTGATATTGGAAAACGGGCTGCTGAACTTTTAATTTCTCAGATCACTAATTCTAATAAAAACTTCATCAATGAGAAAATTGTTATTCAGGCGAGTCTTGTAGAACGAGATTCTTCCCAGCATAATATGGCCTTTTAAGAAAGGAGACTAAATAGACTTAAAATAAAAAGGCTTACCCGAAATTTCGAGTAAGCCTAATTGAGGGTTTCTATTAATTCAAACTATTTCACAAGAAATTTAACGGTTGCAATTTGGCCTGTCATTTTTTCAAACACTTTCAAAAAGTACAATCCAGATGACAATCCTGCAGTATTTATTACTGTTCCTTTTGCTTTTTGGTGACAGGTTCCTAAAATATCGTATACTTCAAAAACGACATCATCCGAAAATCTTGACATCTTGAAATTTAGATGATCACCTGAATTCACAGGGTTTGGATAGACAAATACCGAGAACTCTGATGGATTGGAATTAACTGGAAGATCTTCCATTCCGAGAGTGGTATTGTCCAAGTTTCCTACATTGAACTCTGAGACTTGAATGGTGCTCCCTGAGTTAACATCCCATCCGGTAATTACTAATTTGATATAACGGTAATTCACCTCAGGAAATGACACTTTAACCTCAGGAACATCAGTTGCAATTGCCACATCTTCAACGATTGGATCGAATGGCCCATCTTCTGAATCACTACCATAGAAAGACACTGAAGAGGCTCTTAAAATGCTAAGGCTATTGTCCGTTCGGTGTCTATAGACAAAGAAACTAATATCTTGCTCAGTTTGCATGTCGATGGTAAAGGATGGCTCATAATCCGAATCAGCCGTAATTCCTCCAAAAGTCCTTCCTGGCTTTACAAACAAAAAGGCAGTTTGTGTATTGTCATCTATAATATACTCTGGCTCTGAACCTCCCACAACCGTATCCGTAGGTCCTTCTATTGAAGTTTTAATGATCCAGCCTGACTTATCCAACAAAGTTTCTTTGCCTGGGTAAAGCGGTGAGTCTTGGTTAATATTAAATCTTAGGGACTGCCCTAAATGAGGGTTGGAAGCGCTATAAGTGATTAACCTTGGCTCTTTGACTTCAGAGGTTACTACACCCAAATTAATCGGAATTGTTCCATTTTGTGGATCTGCAACATAGATGATCGCTTCGGCTTGATCTACATCTTTGGCCAGCACTACACAACCTGCATCAGCTTCTATCGCAAAGTCATTATGAACGAATTTCGAGGCTTTATGAAACACCAAGCCGTAACTTTTTTGTGCTTTATGGTAAACGGCTTGTAAAGAATCAGAATTCACCAAGATTTCAATATCTGAAATCGTATAAAAATCTGCTTCTGCCTCTGAAACTCCTGGAACAATTACGTAAGCGTAGGTGTCTTCCGTAGGATCGACACCATGGTCAAAGGCTAATGTGAAAACGTCTTTTACAACCGTAGGCTCATTTGCATAATTGGTGTTTATACTTGACCATAAACCAGTTTTTTGCTGCGCCGATAGATTGATGTTGCCATGCTCTGGAAAGTAATAGGCTACTTTATCGTGATATACCCAATCTAAGTTGCTGTAATCATAATCGCCTGAGGTTATGGAAGATTTTGTACCACCGGAAGACACGGTGATATTCCCCTCAAGAAGGTTCTGATTGACGGTTGTATTTACTTTTAGACCTGAAGTGGATTGAATGCTGTTTCCTAAACAAACAATTTCATTATCAAAAAAGAACCATGCTTTATTCGCAGAAGTATTGATTCCACTGTAAGTGTCGTTATATTGATAAGCTGAAACGGTATTTAAATTATCGGTTACTCCACCAACAAAGTCTGATGTTCCTTTTTGAAGATAACTTGATGCTTGGGGAATAGAAGTGTATTCTGGAGAAGTAACACCAGGGATTTTAGACCAGTCCCACACTGGAAAAATATTATAATACTCATCGCCATCAACAAAAATTCCAGTAGCACCATCGGACAAAAAGTATTGTTTGATGCCCTCTCCGTTATCGCTTAGGTATTCATTGCGAACCGTTCTATTGGAAACCATGCGTAAATCTACTGTATAGGCTGGTTTGTTGTGTAATGTATAATCGGAATGGTAATAATGAACGCTCGAAGGTGTGATGCCATAGTTTGGATCTTCGGCTCCTGTTAATCGAGAAATTACATTATCGTAAATTGCCGCATTTGCAGGATCAAGACTTTTCATTCGTTCAAAGATACTTGTATCCCCTGTCTTTTTTGTGGCGTTAGGTCGGGTAGAAGCCCGTCCTAAAGGGTTGAAAAGCATATATTCACCTCTAAATATAGTTGCATAGGAATCCTTTACCAAATTACTTAGAATTTGCAATCTATCAGATGGAATGGCATATTCTGTGTCTACAGCATACATGCTTGCCTTGGTAATTCCTGTTAGAAAAACGTTTCCATAGGAACCAGTATACAACTGGCGTCCGTGTTGTGTGTAAGAATTATCATATTGTATCCCTTCACTTCCTGTTGTTAGCTCAATAGGCGAATAGATATAGGTCATTGCCTCGTTCAGTAAATCGGAATCTTTGGTAAGACAAGCTCTATACATATGGTGCAAAGCCACATCAATGCGGTTGGCACCAGTTTGAGACGAAGGGTTTCCTCCATTATTGCTTAGGCGTGCAATAGCTGTGTTCAATAAGACTTGCGGGATTCTTTCACTCCCTAGATAATCCATTAGGATAAGATACTGCCCCATTAGTTTTGGTTCTCCAATTTGGTTATAATACCAATTGTTTGAGCTTGGTTGCTCGGTTTGCCAATATTGAAGCATTGTATCCATCTTTGCTTTTAGGGAAGTATCTCCATAGTAGATGCTTCCCTCATCAGTGTAGGCCAGCCCCATATCCATTAAACGGTCTAAATGCACTAGTGGAGGCCAGTCTGTTCTGGCGGTTGATGAATAATCGACATCCGGGAATGCACCATCTGATTGCAATTGAGCCAAGTAAGAAGCAACATCTGCATCTCTTTGACTAACATCTTTTGATTTCTCTTGTATGAGGTCTGCAACAATACGCTCTTTAAACAGGTCAAATACCAACCTGTCCAAGACCGTTACTTGACAAGTTGCTGTAATCGATGGGTCATCTATGGCTATGGCCGTTATAGTCACGGTACCTAGAGCGAGACCTTTAATTTTATTGTCTGAAGTAATTTCTACGATAGACCCATCACTAGATTCCAACGTAAATTCTTTATTGGCTACAAAAATTGGAGAGAAGTAAACGTTTAAAGTTTCAATATCATTTATCACAAGATTGTACTCTTCATTTTCGAAGGCTATTGCCGTTGGAGTTACTGCATTGCCTATTGCCATTATTTTGGTGTCAAAATCTACGGGACTTGAGTACTCGCCCTGCATCCAGACGATATCTAAAGGAGCGTTTTCAGGCAGATTTTTTACTCGCCTTGGACGTATGTTCACTTGGCTGGAACTTGTTCCTGAAGTTAAAGTTTCTGCCTCTTGCCACGTGCTTCCTGAATCTGAGGTGGTATATTTGTAGATCTCGAAAACACCTTGCTCACTTCTTTTAGATAAATAAACTGTTGATAAGTCGTTGGCAGCAAAGTTAAGACCTCCTGAAGAAAAAGAATGTGAAGGAAACCGCGATTGGTTTGCAGAATAGGCAGCAGTATGCAGACCATCACCTGCGTCAGCTATTTTTGTGGTTACCCATTGGTTGCTGACACTGTCCCAACGAGCCTGATGGTAAACATGTTCTGTACCGTCAGGGTTAAAAGTGTCAAACAACACAACAGGTTGATCATTGGCATCTAATAGAATGTCGTAAGCCCAAGCCTTTTTGCCACCCTCTTGTTCATTAAAAATCACATCTGGTGGACTTCCGGCATCAATGGTTGACTTGACTATGAGTGTTCCATCTGCTTTAAACAAGTCAAAACTTAATCCTGTGGTTGGTGTTGAAGTTCCAACCAATTTCATATAATGTATTGAACCTTGGTTATAAGCGTAGAAATTACCTGATTCACCACCACTGGCCAGCTGGGTAAAAACTATATGTATTGCGCCATCACTACCTTGGTAAGCCTTCATGTACGGGATATCTAATTTTACCCTATAATCATTGCCATTTTGGATGGGAAATAATCCTGCACGTCTGGTACCGCTGGCTAAATCTGCATTTACAGTTTGATCTGTTGCCGAATTTAACCCTGCTCCATAAGTTATGCCAACACTATTTTTTCCACGATATAATACATATATATCGTCTCCCACGGCAAATGGAAGAGTCCCACCGGCACCATATGCTATAGCTGTTTTTGGAACGGACCAATCCGAAATATCTTCAGGATTGGTAGAAACCCAAATGAAATAATGGGCCTCTCCTTCATTTTTGGAAGCAAACAATAGAATTTGACCATTCTCCCTTACTAACAACGCCGGGGAGGCAAAATCACCTCTATAGCTGGAAGCGACGACAGTCTCTTGATAATCACCTGTTGAATGGTTATACGACGCTGTCACTAGGGATTTATTCCTGTTTACCCATGAAAAATAGGACTTCCCGTTATGGTAAACGGCACTTGGCTGGGAATTCACAGACCAAGCACCGTCTTCAGTTAAAGGAACTGTAATCTTTTCCTGAGCACTTAAATTGCTGTTTCCTAAAAGGAAAACAACAAGTAATGCAAAGAGTAATTTGTTTTTCATAATAACTATTTAAGAATTAATAAATTTTTGTTGATAAAGCTTGTAATTCAGTTGCTTTAGGTTGGAACAAATTATTATTATATCTTAAGTTACAGTTGTCTTATTTGCTTTAGTATTTGCCGTTTCTGGTTGTATTTTCAAGTATTTATGCCAATATGTCTATGGGCACCAATGTTTTATGTGAATCTCCTCAATTTTTAAGATGAAACTTAAAGTTACTCTAAACTGGAGGTTCGTAATCTTTCTTGCTATTGAAGAAACTGCATCTACGGGATATGCTAAGCGATGGGATTTATACTATGATTTTGCTATTTCAGGAGATAATCTATCAAGAATTATTTGAGTTTCTGTTGTTAATCATTAAAATGGAAGGTTACTTAAAGTAAATATTCTTAAATGTTTTAGCGATGCTTTGGCGAATTGTGATAAAAAAAGGAAGCTTATGCATGATACAAGAGCTTCCTTTTTTATGGGCCTTTATTTAAGATTATCAATATTTTACATGATAATCTTTCTTAAACGCAGCGCCGTTCCAGGCCTTTTGGGAGGTCCATTCTTCTGCAGGATCACTCCAAAAAGGATTGTCGGCTGGGAGGCCTAAAGGTAAAAAACTTAAGGATGCCATGTATAAACTTCCGGTGGAGG
>Ga0208015_1000770_pt1 | contig 14008 bp, 13 predicted proteins | sample 26BtaG_FD_184101 | JGI IMG/M metagenome (GOLD analysis project Ga0208015, IMG submission 184101) | Marine viral communities from Cariaco Basin, Caribbean Sea - 26B_WHOI_OMZ_CsCl (SPAdes) (version 2) | ecosystem: Environmental > Aquatic > Marine > Oceanic | place: Caribbean Sea: Cariaco Basin...
TATTATTGCCAATAAAAATGTCACCCCTGAAGTGCGACCTTTTATTGATGACATTGATTATTTGCCAGGCTTGATCCACGATTTTGATGTCTATTTCCTAAAAAACACAGCGGCCAGTGTTTTTGTTGAAGAAGCACAGCTTCTGCAAAACTTATTGTCAGACCAAGCAATAGAAAATGCGGTACGGCAATGGCCGTCACAAATCTACGAGTTGAATGGCTTGGAAATAGAAAAGAAACTTAAAAACAGAAGAGACCAACTTCAAAATTATGCCAAGGAATTTCATCGAATCTTAATTGAAAAACCTTATCCTACAGTACCGTTAAAAGGCTCAGAAGACGTTGACTTTGAAGGCCACTACCTGAACTGTTTCGAATGCTATTGATACTCCTTAAGATGGTTTTAAATAAAAAAAAAAACGGCTAAAATAAACCGTTCTTTTTCAATTTTGAGGCAAAAAATCATTTTTTATCAATGAGCAAATAACTGTATTTAATACCACATATCCATGTAATGTCAATGGCTTTGTTAGCTCGAAAAAAAACAATAGTTGACTCTAATGCGTTTTTCGTTAAATAAACCCAAAACGGGGTGTTTTTTTGTTTAAATAAATGTATTTTATGAGTTGTAAATTATGAAATATCTCTTTTTCTTAATCATAACTCTTAGTACATCCATGAATGCCCAGCACATTATTCCTGATTCCATTTCAGTAGAAATTAATAAAGCTTTAGAATATTATCCTGAACTCAGAGAAACACACATAGAGTTCAGATTTAAAAGGAACATAAAAAAATCGACCATGCAGGCCAGACCAACGTTTGGGAGCTTTTTTAGATCACGCAAAAACAGGCGATATGTCGTTCTTATTAGTGAAACATTCAAAATTTCGGATAAAAAATTCTTGACCAAACATATTCCTTCGGATATTTTAATCGGTTGGATAGGCCATGAACTGGGCCATGTAATGGACTACTCCAATAGAAGTAAACTCAACCTCATTTGGTTCGGAATTAAATACCTTCTTTCTGACACACATATTGTAGAAGCTGAACGTGCGGCAGACACTTATGCCATAAGACACAATATGGAAGAATATATATTAAAAACTAAGGATTTTATCCTAAACAATGCCGAAATACACGATGCCTATAAACTGCGTATAAAAAAGTATTATTTATCACCAGAAGAAATCATGGAAATGATCAAAAAAAGAAATATGAAAGCTGATATTATTGCTCAGTAACAAAGGCTTCCCATTCCTTGAATTTCTCTTCCTTCATGACTCGTTCCATTTTCACCTGGCCTCCCTTTTTCTTATTGGCACCACTCCATTCGTGAAATACGGAAGGGTTCACCAAGGCCACCTTAACTCCTTTTAGAGCTTTACTTCTGGCCACTCTATAGTTTTTATTGGCTTGCTTTAAAAAATTGTCCAAGCTTTCCTCAATTTGTTTTTCGTCAAGATTATCTTCTGTTCCGATATACCAACAGTGATAAAATTCATTATCCTCTCCTCGTTTTGCACAAATGGTATATTCTGGGATTTTTGTAGAAAATTCCGACTCAAGATGCTTCATCGCATCATCCATTTTATTGACCGATAATTGCGATCCAACGGTGTTCAAGAAAAACTTGGTGCGTCCCGTAATTTTTATTTCCGCCCGTTCCACATCGGTGAACATAATAGTGTCGCCTATTTCATAACGCCAAGCACCACTGACCGTGCTCATTAACAACACATAATCCTGGTCTAATTCCACATCTTTCAAAGTAATGGACGGGGCATCTTCTACCAATGAGCCATCCTCTTTAATAAATTCCGGTCTAAAAGGAACGAATTCAAAGTAAGCTCCCTCATCCGCAACCAGTTTCATGGCATCCGTCTCCGGTCTTGATTGGAAAGCTACAAAGCCTTCCGACGCTAAATAAGTGTCGATGATTGTAATAGGATGCCCCATTAAGGCGTTGAAACTTTTTTCATAAGGTCCGAAGGCAACACCACCTGAGGTAAACACTTGAAGATTTGGCCATATCTCATGGATATGGTTTAACTTGTGATGACTGATTACTTTTTGAAGCATGAGCTCAATCCACGACGGGATCCCACTCAAGGCTCCAATATCCCAGTTTTTGGCATTTTCGGCAATCCGTTGTACACGGGCATCCCAGTCGTCAATTTTAGAAATTTCTTCACCCGGCTTATAATAAGGACGGAACCAAAAGGGAATTTTGCTCGCACTAATCCCACTGATTTCACCTTCCAAATGGTCATTGTTCTCTTTTAATTCTGTAGAGCTGCCCAACATCATGATTTCCTTTTCAAAAAAATCAGCTGGAAAATCAAAATTACTCAATGCAAATACTTGTTGAATTCCCGTACTTTTGATGGCGTCAATCATATCATCAGTAACAGGAATACGTTTACTCGATTTTCCGGTCGTTCCAGAACTTAAAGCAAAATACTTAGGATGCCCAGGCCAGGTGACATCCTCTTCGCCATCTTGGAGTCGATACCACCACTCTTCTTGAATTTTATTATAATCAAAATAGGGCACCTTGTCTGAAAAAGCAATTGCCATATCGTCAGATTCCAAAATGGATTCAAAATCATAATGCTTGCCAAAAGCCGTATCCTTGGCCTTGGTTAGAAGCTTTTTTAAAACGTCTTGCTGTTCTTCAATAGGATTCTTTTCTGAAGACAAAGAGTCTTTAACATCAATAAATCCTTTAATTATATTACCGAGTATTGCCATGGATCAATTATAAAAATTAAGTTAGAATTATGCAGCCATTTGACGGCATTCTTCCGCACATTTTCTGCAAGATTCCGCGCATTTCTGACAGTGTTCGTGATCGTGTTGACTGCATTGTTCTGCACACCAATCGCAAATTTCTGCGCATAGCTTACCGTATTCTGCTGCATGCTCACTATCTGCCGCCATCATTTTTATGGACACCAAACACGCATCAATACATTCTACACAACATTTTGGGCAGTCATTCATACTTTTCATTCCTGCCATTTCAACAAGGCAATTTTGACAATCAACCAAACATTTTTGACAGGCTTCGATACATTTTTGATATGCTGTTTTCATAATAAAGAGTTTTTACGCAATTTCTTTATTTTTTAAAACGAAAGGTGTTCCAATAAATAAAAGCTTTAACCCTAATCAATTCTACGGAAATTTTCGCGCCATTTGTTCCCTGAAATCAGGAATGAGCAACTCCTCTTGCTTATTTTCGAATATCTTTGAAGATATTTGCAGCTATCGAAAAAAATGGACGAAAAGTCCCAATTGACAAAAAACAGATGTAAATACCATCTATGAAATATGATTGTACTGATAGCACCCCAAAAAGATATAGAAAACGAAACACCAATTCTCAATCAGTTATTCGAGGCTGGTTTAGAGTGTTATCATTTAAGCAAACCCCATAAAAACTATCAGGAACATGCTAATTTTATAAATGAGATAGACACAACCTATCATCATAGAATTGTAGTCCACGATTTTCATGAATTGACGAATGACTTTGATTTACAAGGAATCCATTTCGAAGATGAAAAAAGAAGAAGATATATTGATGTGCCTACTCGGTATTTTAAAGACTTGCAACTTTTCGGAAAAACCATCAGTTCTTCATTTCATGAATTAAACGAATTAATAGATAACGACTTTGAATTTGATTACCATCTCTTAGGTCCGATATTTTCCTCAGGACATCAACCCAACTCTGAAAGAAGTCAAATTCAGGTCAGCGATGTCGATAAACTGATCTATGCCGTGGATGGTTTTGATGCAAGCAACCTACAAAAAGCCTTCGATTTAGGATTCAAAGGCCTAACTTTAAGGGAAAGTGTATGGAATAGCACTGATCCGATCAGGAATTTCAAGGCCATGAAATCTATTCATGACACCATAATCAACACCATTTAATCCAAATTCAATTAATCACAAATTATCCAATTGATTGTCCGTGCCCTTATCGCTTATGGTCCAAAAGAAGCCCACAAAGAAGAACTGATCCGCCGCTGGCAGCAAGGCTCTTCTTGAATAAACACCATTTAGATCCGGCGTATTGGAATATTGATAACCATTGACATTTTTAAAACCCAATACATTGTTTACAGAAAAATAAAGTATCTTTTGCGGGCTCAATAAATACGCCCAATTGAGGCTCAGATTATTATAGGATTTCGTTTTGGCATTTAAAAATCCATCGATATTGGGATCCGTATAGTTTCTACCAGTAGCAAATGCATAACTGAAACCTACTTGACTTCTCCAATGGTCTATCCAATATTTGCCCACCACAGAAAGATTGTGGGTATTGACAAAACTCGGTTTTGCGGCATACGGATAATGTTTATAGTCTCTTTCCGTATCCAAAAAAGAATAACTTATCCAATAATCCACATTCTTGATATTTTTATTATCGCGCCAAAACAAGTCGATGCCTTTGGCATAACCACTACCTGAATTGTCAAAATTGGTAGCAAAATCGATAAACTCTGAATCGTATTTTACCAAGTGTCTGTAATCTTTGTAATAGGCCTCAGCTCTAAAAATACGTCCCTCAGCGTTGTATTGATAATTGAAGATATAATGAGTGGTATTTTGCGGTTGGAGTGCTTGATCAAATTTCAAAATGTCATTGTTAGGATTTTGATAATAGTTACCATAAGCCAAAGACACCTGGCTTTTTTTTGATGTTTTATATGCTAAGGATAATCGCGGCGCAATCTCAGCAGCTTTGAATAATTGATTATAATCCATTCTTAAACCGGCTTTCATGGCCAATTTTTTTGAGAAAATAACATCTGCTTCTGCGAAGACGGCCGCAATATCATTCGTAAATCCGTAGCGAGTTGACGCTATCCTATCATCTTGATAGTTCTCATTAAAATGGGTTGAAAAATATTCGGCACCAAAATTTAATTTCAACCGATTGCTGAATCGGCGTTTCAATTTCAATTTGGCGTGATACGAATTTTCAGTATCCTCAATATCTTTATCCATAATTCCAACATCTGTTTGGCCATGTGTATAGCTCAAACCACCAAAAATGGACCATACATCGGTCAACATCCCTCGATAAGAACCATTGAAGTATAGATTCTTGTTGTTCAGTTTAAAATGGACGCCTTCGGCATAATTGATGTCCTCTTGGGTCAGTTCGAAATTGGAGGCATCAAAGGCCGTGTATAATTTTAACAGTCCACTATCAAAATGTCGTCTATATACAGCTTCACCAGATGCCGATTCAACAGGTTTTTCCCAGTCATTTCGATCAGAAAACAAAGCGTTATAGGGTGCCAAATTGATATAAGAGGCATTCACGCTCAGCGAGCTTTTTGCCCATTTTTGGGTATTGCCAAGCGTCCCCCCTAAAGTCATGATGCCGATATCGGTTTTGTTCTGATCTGCTTCATCAATGGTATTGAGCAACAAGACGCTAGAGAGTGCCTGCCCATATTCAGCCAAATAACCACCAGTGGAAAATGTAATGCCATCAAACAAAAAAGGCGAATAGCGCCCGCGGGTCGGTATATTATTTGTTGTTGGGCCATATGGGGTAAACACCCTAATACCATCAATAAAAATCTGTGTTTCCTCGGCTTCCCCGCCACGTACAAATAAGCGTCCATCTTCCGCAACGGTTGTTGTTCCAGGCAAGGTTTGCAAGGCACCCACAAAATCGCCCAAGGCACTCGCAGTAGTCACCACATCCAGAGGTTTTAATACAGAAACCTTACCGTTGTCACCAGCTTCAAAAGTGCCTGCTGAAAGCACTACGGCATCCAAGGTATTGACATCTTCACGAAGTTTAATGTGCAAATCCGTCATTGTTTTGACCTCAGCTCGTTTTTTAAAGGTTTCGAAGGAAAGAAAAGAAACCACGAGGGTTTGTGTCCCAGTTTCGCTCGTGGAAAAAGAAAATACCCCGAAGGCATCTGTTGTGCCACCATCATAAGAGCCTTCGATATACACATTGGCTCCTTCAATAGCTACACCTTTTTGATCAGTAACTTTTCCAGAAATTGTGGCTTGTCCAAAACTGTTTGTAATTGTAAAAAAGAAGAAAAAAGAGATTAGTGTTTTCATAATAATTGTTGTCGTACCCAAGTGTGCCTTTTCCTGTCCGAATGAATCCGTTTTGGAGGTTGGTACGTGCGGGTTGGTTGATGGTACAAATGTGGATTAAATCAAACGGATTGAAAATTCCTTAGTTCCGAACTGTCATAATTTAAGGACGAATTGACTTTTTGATTATGAAGTTGATATTTCCTTCATTTTAGTATCTTCGGTGCAAAATCCAACCGATGCTGACCAAAACCGAACAACAATTTACCATTCTGTTTATCCTGCTTCTTATTGCAGAGCTCATCTGCGGCAGCATTGAAAGTTTGTCAGCATGGCACTACTTTACAAAACCTTCTTTGCTCACTGCTTTAATTGTCTATTTCTATTTCAACAGTAATAAACTCACCCCGAAAACTAAAGTCATGACCTTAACAGCCCTTGTCTTTTCCTTAATGGGCGATGTGTTTCTAATGTTCGTTGACCTGTCGCCAAAATTTTTCATGTTCGGATTGGCGTCCTTTTTATTGGCGCACGTGTTTTATATCGTGGTATTTTGGACGCGAAGAAATTCGAAAATCAAACCCATAGGTTTAATTGTGGTTTTGATAATGTATGCGATCGGACTATTTTATCTGCTCAAAAATAGCTTGGGTGAGATGTTGATTCCGGTCATTTTTTATATCATTGTTATTTTATTGATGGCCATTACGGCATTTTTAAGACAAGTAAAAGTTTCAAAAATAAGTTTCGTTTTGGTGTTTTTAGGTGCTATATTGTTCGTGATTTCTGATAGCATTTTAGCTTTGAATAAATTTTACATGCCCTTAAGTTTTTCGAGCATCAGCATCATGTTTTCTTACGCTTTGGCTCAGTACTTTATTGTTATGGGGCTCCTAAAACAATCATAGGCATACTCTATAGTTATAAATCAATGATCTATAAATCAGCTTTTAACGTACTCAAATATAAAGTCATTATTTAACACTAAATACGGTCTATTGTTTTTTAGAAATAACTTCCATTTTTTGTAACAATCGCCATCTTTTCTCTACTAACACTGTAACTAACCACCAGATTTGGACAAAGAATTAGAACATAGTTTTGTCGCGTTGCTTGAGGAGCATCAAAACATTGTGCACAAAGTTTGTAGGCTTTATACAAACCATCGGGAAGCACACAATGATTTGTTTCAGGAGATCACCATTCAGCTATGGAAAGCCTATCCTAAGTTTCGCGGCGATGCAAAATTCAGCACCTGGATGTATCGTGTTGGCTTAAATACAGCCATCACCTTATACCGAAAGTCTAAGCGCACGGTCAATACGTACGAACTGGAAACGTTTCAGTTTAAGATCAAGGCGGAAGAATATGATGACACTGAGGAGCAACAATTGAAATTACTTTATCAAGCCGTCCATCAATTGAATGATATCGAAAAAGCACTTGTCTTTCTTTATTTGGAAGAGAAGGATTACCGGGAAATTAGTGAAACCTTAGGAATTAGTGAGGTCAATGCACGAGTGAAGATGAATAGGATTAAAAACAAACTAAAAACAATACTTAATCCGTAATTATATGGATGAATTAGAACTATTAAAAAAACATTGGAAACAGCAGGATACCGAGTACCCTCATGTTTCGGCCAATGATATTTATAAAATGATCTTAAAACGGTCATCTTCAATTGTCAAATGGATCTTCATCATCAGTCTCTTGGAGTTTGCCCTCTGGACGGGTCTCTCCTTCTTTTTAAAGGACACGAAGAACGCCCAACATTTTGATAAAATGGACTCTGACTACTTACTTATACCCTTAACGGTTATAGGGTACGTAATCTTAGCGTATTTTTTCTATTTATTTTACAAAAACTTCAGACGTATTTCGGTAACTGACAGCGCCAAAATACTCATGGAGAATATCCTAAGAACACGAAGAACGGTTAAAAACTATGTGATTTTTAATTTAGTATTTATGGTCGTGTCCGCCATGGTAGTATTATATATTGAATTTGACCAAGACACCGCCTTGATCCAAAAAACGCAAGCTGCGGCTGCCAATGGTGAAGTCTTTATGTTCTACGCAAAAACTATATTGATTGTGGCTGGAGTTCTTGCTGTTTTTGTTGGCATATTGCTATTCTTCTATTGGCTGATCTACGGCTTGTTGTTAAGAAAACTCAACAGGAATTATAGAGAGTTGAAAAAACTGGAGATGGAGTCCTAATTCTTGATTTTTAATCTGGCACTCTCCATTTTCTTAGCTTGTGGAGTTCTTCTTGCGCCATAATTTCTTCCTGCGGAATGACTTTCAGGAACGACGGATGTTGCTCAATGGCATATTCTATCTTCTCAACAATCTGATCAATCGTTTCATTTTCATAATCGATGTCCAATGGTTTTTTTATTTCCATGGACTGAAGTATGTTTTTCTTCTTGATGCGGATGCCCTTTTTATCAAAGGAACGTCTAAAACCGTCAATGACGATTGGAACAACAATAGGTTTATAACGTTTGATGATGTGTGCCGTTCCCTTTCTGATGGGTTTAAAAGGCGTCGTTGTACCTTGTGGAAAAGTAATTACCCAACCATCATCCAGGGCCTTGGAAATGGCCGTAATATCACTCATTTTAACCTGACGGTTGATTTCCTTTCCTTCTGATCTCCAGGTACGCTCAATGCTGATGGACCCCACATAGGCCAATATTTTTGGCAGGAGGCCATCCTTCATCGTTTCTTTGGCGGCTACATAGTAAATGTTCAATTTTGGATTCCACAGATAGCCAATGTTCTTGATATTATCGTCCCGATTGCTCAAACTCGCATTGAATACATGAAACATGGCCACCACATCAGCAAAATAGGTTTGATGATTGGAAATGAACAAAACATTGGTGTCCGGTAGGTTTTTGATGACCTCAGAACCTTCAATTTGCAGCTCGTTAAACCCTCTAAAACGTCTGTGGGTCATCGCACCAAGGATGCGAATGAGCCATTTTTTTACAAAAAGTATATGTCCAAAAGGGTTTCTTTTAAATAATCCCATTATTTTTATTTACGATTATGAAATTGTATTCGTGATGACTGTATCTCAACCTTCCTCAGATAACAAATTTAACAAAATCCACATCTTAGAGCACATTTTTTAACAAGTCTTTTATTTCACTGAGCATCATGGCAGTTGCGCCCCAAACCGTGTGTCCGTTCAATTTAAAAACCGGCACCTCCACCTCTTTTCCCAACGAAGTCATGAGCATTTGTGAACTCACGTGGGTGTCGTTCATAAAATCGGTTAAAGTAACCTCAATCAAATCTTCCACTTCATCATCCTGTTTCAAAAACCGAGGCGTCTTGAGGGTCACTCCAAAAAAAGGATACACCGTAAAATTACTTGGCGGAATATAGAGATCAGTCAACGCCCTTATAACCTTTATATCATTAATGGGCACACCTACTTCCTCAAAAGTCTCTCTGAGCGCTGCATATTCCAAAGAAGGATCTTCAGGCTCCAGTTTCCCTCCCGGAAAGCCCACTTGAGCGGAATGCACGCCTTTATAGGTCTTTCTCAAAATCAAGATCAGCATTGTGGTATTGTCGTGATCAGGATAGAACAAAGCCATAACACTCGCCTTCCGAGAATATTTCCTGAGTTCTCTTTGCTTCTCAATCAGTTCATTACGGTATTTAGGCGACATTTTCATTTGCGAAGCATGCCCCGGAAGTGGAATATGTTTTATTTTTGAGATAGATTTTAAAAATATATCAAAATTCATTGAGGTATGAGAATTTTAATGTTCATAGGCGTATTGTTCATCTTGGTTAATTGTGAAGATAAACAATCCCGTCAAAAAAATAGTCATCCAATTGTAGATTCTCTGTCTTCCAAAGACATTCCGGTCAAAAAAAGCACAACAGCAGAAAAGCAGCGCAAATTCCCAAAACTCACTGATAAAAATGCGATGGAATTTTTTCTCGAGTACGAAAAGGAAAACAAGGAAAACAAAGTTCGCATTACTACTGACTTTGGAACGATAGATATTTTGCTCTTTAATGAAACCAAATTCCATCGTGCCAATTTCATCTTTTTAACCAAGCAGAAATATTTTGACAACACCCAGTTTTATCGTGTTGTTAAGAACTTTGTCATTCAAGCGGGCAATAGCGACGATATAGCCATTGCCGAAAAACGTCGGAAAATTGGTCAATATCTTTTGCCTCCAGACACCAATCGGGGCTATGTTCATGATAGGGGCGTCATCAGCATGCCGAGTAGTGAGATTGAAAACGCTTATAAAATGGCCTCACCGTATCAGTTTTTTATAGTACAACAACAAGGTGGTGCACACCATTTAGATGGCGATTATACTGTTTTTGGACGAGTGATTGATGGCATGGACGTCGTAGATACTATTGCCGCTCAAGAAACTGATGATTCAGAATGGCCATTACGGAACATCTACATTCAAAAAGTGGAAATTATCAATTAATTAAGAAAATTGAGTCTTTAATTCGATATCTTGGAAACTTTAAAAATTAACACTAAAACCAATGACAAAACACAACCTTAAACACATTAAAACCTTAGGTTTATGTGTCCTGATTGCCTTTACAAGTTGTAAGGACGACGAAAAAAAAGAAACCGATATGGCTCATACCGACAATATCCTTTTACAAGAATGGACGGGCCCTTATGATGGTGTCCCTGCTTTTGACAAAATGAACGTCAAAGATGTCAAGGAAGCTGTCGAAAAAGGCATGGAACTCGGTTTGGAGGATATTGAAAATATAGCCAACAACCCTGAGCCCCCAACTTTTGAAAATACCATAGTTGAAATGGAACGCTCTGCAAAGGAGCTAACTCGTGTTTTTACATACTACGGTATTCTGAGCAGCAATATGTCATCTCCTGAATTTCGGGAAATCCAAACAGAACTGGCACCTAAACTTTCCGAATACAATTCTAAAATATCTCAAAACGAGAAACTATTCGAAAGAATTAAGGCCGTTTACGATGCTTCACAAACCACGCCTTTAGAAGCTGATCAACAGCGCGTGGTCGATTTGACCTACAAGAGCTTCGAAATGAACGGGGCTAATTTGGACGCAGAGAAAAAGAAGCGTTATGCCGAGATCAATAAAGAGTTGTCTTCCCTTTATACGAAGTTCTCGAACAACGTTTTACATGATGAAGAAAACTATGTCACCTATTTGAACGAGGACCAATTGGGTGGACTTTCTGAATCTTTTATCAAGTCGGCGGCTAAGATTGCCTCCGACAAAGGTCAAGAAGGAAAATATGCCATTACCAATACACGGTCGTCAATAGATCCTTTTTTGACCTATTCAACAGAACGTGAATTGCGCAAACAGGTATGGACCAATTATTATTCCCGTGGTGATAATGGGGATGAATTTGACAACAAGGATTTGATTGCAAAAATCTTACAACTCCGAAAGGAACGAGTAGGATTGATGGGCTACGATAATTATGCCGAATGGCGCTTACAGGACCGGATGGCAAAAACCCCAGAAAACGCCATGAATTTGATGATGGCGGTATGGCCAGCTGCGATTGCAAGGGTAAAAGAAGAAGTAGCCGATATGCAAGCTGTGGCCAATGAACTTGGTGACAAAATTACCATTGAACCTTGGGACTACAGATACTATGCTGAAAAGGTTCGTCAAAAGAAATACGATTTGGATAGTGAAGAGGTAAAACAATATCTACAACTTGATAAGTTGACCCAAGCTTTGTTTTATACGGCTAACCGTTTGTTCAATTATAAATTCACACCAGTTCCGGAAGGTAGTGTGCCCGTTTTTCACGAGGATGTGAAAGTATGGGATGTGACCGACAAGGATTCTGGAAAACATATTGGTTTATGGTATTTAGATCCTTTTGCACGCGAAGGAAAACGCTCTGGTGCCTGGGCAACTACTTACCGAAGTCATACAACCTATGACGGTGAAGAAACTGTATTGGCATCCAACAATTCCAATTTCGTAAAACCAGCTCCTGGCGAGCCAGTGTTAGTGTCTTGGGATGATGCGACTACATTTTTCCACGAATTTGGACATGCCTTACATTTCTTCTCTTCCAACGTTAGATATCCAACTCTAAATGGTGGTGTTAGAGATTATACCGAATTTCAATCGCAATTGTTAGAGCGCTGGTTATCTACTGATGAAGTGATCAATCAATTCTTGGTTCATTACAAAACTGGTGAACCGATTCCTGCTGCATTGGTTGAAAAGATCAAAAATGCAGCCACATTCAATCAAGGCTTTGGAACTACCGAATATTTGGCTTCAGCTTTAATCGACATGAAATTGCATTTGGCTGATCCAGAAAATATTGATATCGCTAAATTTGAGCGTGAGACTTTAAATGAATTAGGCATGCCAAAAGAATTGGTCATGCGACATAGAACACCACACTTCGGACATGTGTTTTCAGGTGAGGGTTACGCCACAGCTTATTATGGCTATATGTGGGCAGATGTATTGACCGCTGATGCTTCTGAAGCGTTTAGAGATGCCCCAGGAGGATTTTATGATAAAGAACTTTCTGAAAAATTGGTGAAGTATTTATTTGCACCAAGAAACTCCATCGATCCTGCAGAAGCCTACCGCTTATTTAGAGGCCGTGATGCGAAGATCGAAGCATTGATGAGAGACAGGGGTTTCCCAGTTCCGAAGAGTTAATTAAAGAATTTCTTAAACTATTGAAAGCCGCGTTTTGAACGTGGCTTTTTTTATTTAAAAGATTAGCAAATTAAGAGCGACCTAAAACCTTACAAAGCCATTGAAATGTAGGGGCAAAATTCATTTACTTGTACGTATAGCTTTCATAAGATGGACACAAAATCAACTTTAAAGCTGAATCAAAAAGTCATTGAAAAAGCAAAAACATAAGCCTTTCTCGAATAGTGGAATCTTACCTACAATCACTGACTTCAGAAAGTCCTAAGGATAATTTTGACATATCACCTTTTGTTAAAAGTATGGCTACTGGAAAAGATGTTCCCACGGAGTTGAATTATAAAAAAGAGTTTTTGGAATATCTTCTTAAAAACCACAAATGATTAAAAGACTTTATATAGACACTAACATCATGTTGGATTTATTGGGAGAAAGGGCACCATTTTATGAACCAATAGCCAAAATTGCCAAAGAAAAGCTGAGAAAATTTACAATCATTGCAGAAATCTGCGGTCCTAACGAACAAACTATTGAAAAAGGGCTCAATTTGTCCATCTAGGATTTTGAGGATGCCTTGCAAAACTTCAGTGCTACAGAGTTAGATTGCAAATTCATCATCACACGAAATGGAATGGATTTTAAAGAATCGTTAATTCGAGTAATAACTCCCGATGAGTTTTTAAGTAGTTTGAAAAAGAATAATAATTTCAGAAAGTCATTAGCATTAGACTAAACTGTTCTGTTGTGTTCATTCTTATACAAGTTAGGCAAACTGATTTTAAATTTAACCGCAATTAACCTCACAGAAATTACCACAGCACCCGCAATCATAAAAACAACATTATCGTCAATGGGAAGTTGTCTTAAAAGAAAATAGGTGATCCCTCCCAAAATACACGCGGTCGCATAAATTTCCTTTGTCCGGAATATAACGGGAATCTCATTCGACAAAATATCTCTGATTACACCACCAAAACAGGCCGTTATCGTTCCCAACGAAATACAAATGAAGGGATGTAAACCAGCGGATAAGCCCTTTTCAATCCCTACTACCGTATAAAGCCCAATCCCAATAGAATCAAACAACAACAATGAGGTGCGCAAATAATTGATTTTCTGTTTAAAAATTACCGTAAAAACGGTAGCAGCAAAGATGACATAAACATAGGTCATATTGGTCATCCAGGTCACAGGAGTGACCCCAATGAGCACATCTC
>Ga0208015_1000773_pt1 | contig 13991 bp, 12 predicted proteins | sample 26BtaG_FD_184101 | JGI IMG/M metagenome (GOLD analysis project Ga0208015, IMG submission 184101) | Marine viral communities from Cariaco Basin, Caribbean Sea - 26B_WHOI_OMZ_CsCl (SPAdes) (version 2) | ecosystem: Environmental > Aquatic > Marine > Oceanic | place: Caribbean Sea: Cariaco Basin...
GGCGAATGCACGCTAACTTGAACCAAAAAGCAGCCTGATTTTAAATTGGCAAAAAAACTAAAGGGAACGTGCGTCCTGTCGTCAGGAAAAAACGGTAAAATCCAATCCTATCATAAAAAAAGAACCATTTGACCAATAATACATCAATAAAGCCAAAAATTGTAAAGACCTGTTTCAAAAAATCAACTGTTTTCTGAAAGTGCCGAATTAGTTTTTACACATTTCAAACGTTAAGCTACACTATAGATGTTTATAAGCGAAAACTTGAACCAACTAAAGACTTTATTGCTTTTTCTGCTTTTGTAAGTTTCTTTCCTCAATTAGTAGCAGGACCAATTGAACGAGCAACTAATTTGCTCCCTCAATTTTATACAAAACGATATTTTGACTACTCAAAAGCTATTGATGGAATCCGACTAATACTTTGGGGATTATTTAAAAAAGTTGTAATTGCAGATACTTGCTCAATATTTGTAGATGATATATTTCAAAATTATATAAACTATTCTGGAGGAACTTTAATTGTTGGTGCAATTTTATTTTCATTTCAAATCTATTGTGATTTTTCTGGTTATTCAGATATAGCAATTGGAACAGCGAAGTTATTTGGAATAAATTTAATGACAAATTTTAGAACTCCGTACTTTTCAAGAAATATAGCTGAATTTTGGAGAAGATGGCATATTTCTTTGTCAACTTGGTTTAGAGATTATCTTTATATTCCTTTAGGAGGTTCAAAATCATCCAAAATATTAACAGTGCGTAATATTTTTATAATTTTTATAGTAAGTGGATTTTGGCATGGAGCAAATTGGACATATATAATTTGGGGAACCTTAAACGCTTTTTATTTTTTACCTATATTTTTAATGAAAAAAAATAGAAAACATCTTAATACAACAACAAAAAATAAGTTTATTCCAAGTTTTAAAGAACTTAATAGTATGTTTTTTACATTTATTATTACTGCATTTGCTTGGATATTTTTTAGGTCAAAAACCGTAACTGGAGCTTTTGAGTATATAAAAGGTATATTTAATCAAAATAATTTCTTTAAAATTCAAACGGCTAAAACCTATGAATTAGATATTAGACCTTTAATTATTTATCTAACATTTTTCATAATTATTGACTGGTATTATAGAAATGAAGAAATTGTTTTTACAAATCATAATCTGACAAAGAGTACAATAATCTTTAAATACATAATATATCTATTTACTATAATTAGTATTATATTTTCTATTAAAAATCAAGCGTCTAACTTCATATATTTTCAATTTTAATTATGAGAAAGTTCGCATTAAAACTGACTAAAACATTCTTAATAATATATGTAGTATTACTTGGATTGCATTTTATACTTGATTATTACTTATCAAAAGAAAACAGTTGTAATAATAATACTTGGCATAAAATATTTAAAGGAAAATTAGACACAGACATAGCCATAATAGGAACATCAAGAGCAGAAACACATTACAATACGGAAATTATTAATAAAATAACTGGATTAAAAACTTATAATTTAGGACTTAGCGGAACCCCTTATTCTGTGCTTAAAATTAGATGGGAATCTTATTTTAACCGAAATAAAAAACCTAAAATCTTAATTATAGATATAGATGCATCAAGTCTTGAAAATTCAAAAACACTCTTTGGTAAATTTCAATACTTACCATTCATTTACTCAAAAGAATACCAAGCGTTTGCAAAAGAAAATGATGCTGATTTCTATTACGAAAAATATATTCCTCTCTATAAATATAGAGGCTATGAAATGAGTGTTTTTAAACAAATAATATCTTTAAAAAGTCGTTCTATTTGTTCAAACTCAATAAACGGATATGTCGTAAACGATATAGATTGGATAGATAAAGACTACCTGAATTTTAAGAAAATACTTCAAAAAGATAAAGCCAAAACTGAATATGATTTAAAAGATTACAACCAAGGTCTATCTGTATTAAAAGAAATAATTGAAGATTGTAAAAAAAATAATATTAAAATGTATTTCGTTTGGTCTCCGTCATATTATGAATCTCATACTTATCAAGCATACAATAAAAAATATATAGATAGTGTTTTGAAAAACATTTCGAATAATGAACATATCGAATATTTAAATTTCTCTAATGATTCCTTATGTTACAACAGAAAATTCTTTTATAATTCCTCTCATATGAATAAAAGAGGTTCAACGATATTTTCTGAAAAAATAGGAAGTTTAATTAACGAAAAGAAATAAAAAAGCCCCCGCTGGCGCGAGCGTCCCGCTCGTGCTCCCAAATACTATCATGGGCACTATAACTCATAGGCTAGTTTTAAAATACGTAGTTCTACTTATAGGAAAGTTTAGGGAAAGGTGGTAGATTGGAGATTGAAAATTTAGATAACTCAAGTTGCTCCTATTGGCACGATGGGGGGAGATATGATCGCTTATGGTGCTTATCGATATACCCTAACGAACATTTATCCCGAATATTAAACTATGAGATCAACATTCATATTTATCCTGTTTACTTGCTTGACCTTCGGACAAGAAAAACCTATTGTTTTCTATAATGAAAGCGGAGAGAAAATAAGTAAGCAGAATTTCATCGAAACTAAAGATTATAGTAAAAATTTAGATTTATATTTTGAGAACGACACAACTCAAATAGGTTTATTGGTAACCCGAAAAAAATTTGGACAACTTGATAAAAACACTTTCGAGAATTTAAAATTATACTTAACGGAATTATCCGATAAAAGAATTGACTCAACTCAAAATATTGTTGTCAACTACTTAACTGCATATCCAAAAAAAAATGAAAATACTAACTCAAAATCAGGATGGAATGTTTTACAAAGAGATTACTTAAAAAAACTACACAAAATCGCGAATATTAATCAATTCTGGATACACTCATCCGAATGTAATAATCTTGAATATAATCATCAAAAAAGAATAAATTGGATAGAAGACAAAGATGATTTACTAAAAAAGCTCTTTTTCCCTTACGAAGTTAGATATGGAAATTTTCTTCTAATTAAGCCTGATGGAAAATTTTATTATTATTTAGGAGAACATAGTAAATATCAAATTTGGGAAGATGCTAAAAAATATTTCAAATAAAAAAACGATTTGCTAACAAAGATGTGGATAAGCAACCAGCCCAAAAGAATCGTTCTGGCGGATGGCTTATCCTCGCCTACTTGGAACGTTTCAAGCCACGATACCCCACTGTTTAAGATAAACCTCACCCAAAGTTTAAAACCGCACCCTACCTATATATAGGTGCATTGTTCGCATCCGACGCTGTTAGGGCGGGTTAGGAATTTGAGGAAATAAAAACCATTTCGAACAAGAAAAATACAGGAGGTGTTATAAGTCGATCTCAATGTTGGAAACAAATTCAGCATGAGATAGTAAAAGAGAATTACTTTCTTCAAAAGAATATTTCTTCATAGATTTAAAAAAAAAAAAAACTAAATTCCGCTATAGTATTTAAATCATTAACCCAATAAGCTGCCCATTTAATTTTCGTTTTTTCGCTTGTAGCTTTGACTACCCTACTGAAAACGAATGACTTATTATAATCACCATTCCTTACCATGAAAAGACTTCATTGCATTTTAAAAATCAACTTATGTGTGCTATTTTTATTGGCTTCTACACCTCAACTGTTTTCGCAGGTAGCTACATTGAAAGTTATTCCTGAAGTACAGCATTTTCTTTCCAAAAACGGAAACTTGGCCTTACCGAGCTCAGTAGAAATAAAGGTAAATACCAGTAAAAACGATAGCTTGATGTCCATTGCCACTCAGCTAAAAGAAGAATTGCAAAATATGTTTCAAATTGAGGCAAGCATTTCAGCGACCTCAGCCATTAAAGCAACTTCAAAAAATGACATTCTCCTAACCTACAGCAGTACGCCTCTTAAAAACAAGGAAGCTTATACACTAGATGTAGATCCTACGACAGGGGTAACCATTGAAGGTGACTCAAGAAACGGCGTGTTTTGGGCAACGCGCACGCTTTTACAACTTATCGAAAATCATGGAAACGACATCCCTTCTGGATTAATCACCGACTATCCCGATTATCCAAATCGTGGGTTTATGTTAGATGTCGGAAGAAAATTTTTTACGATTGATTATTTAAGGGATTATGTAAAGATCCTGTCCTATTATAAGATGAATGAATTTCACGTTCATTTAAATGATAATGCTTTTAAAGCCTATTATGATAATGATTGGCCAAAAACCTATGCTGCCTTTCGATTGGAAAGTGAGACCTACCCTGGTTTGGCAGCTGAAGATGGACATTATACAAAAGAAGAGTTTCGCAACTTGCAACGTTTAGGTATGCAATATGGCGTTAATGTGATCCCTGAAATTGATATCCCCGCGCACTCGTTGGCCTTTACACGCTATAATCCGAAGTTGAAAGCTTCCGCACCTTATGCTGACGATCACTTAGACATACTTAATGATGAAAAACTTCCTATGATTTATGAGTTCTTCGACAAACTGTTTGATGAATATATAAAAGGCAATAACCCTGTTTTTATCGGACCTGATGTCCATATTGGCACTGATGAGTATATTAAAGAAGGAAAAGGCAGGGATGTGGATAATCATCAAGCCAAGCGATTTCGTGAATTCACCAATCACTATCTCAATTATATTGCCGATTCGGGTAAAACGCCTCGACTTTGGGGTGGATTGGAATGGCTGAAGGATGATCCCTTAACTGAAGTAAAGCCTGTTGGCAATGCCATAATGAATGCTTGGAGCAAAGATTGGGTCAATCCCGAGAAAATGCTGGATGATGGTTTTGAAATAATTTCTACGCCAGACAGCTGGTTGTATATCGTGCCAGCGGCAGGTTACTATAGAGATTTCTTAGATATTCAATGGATTTACACGAACTACAGACCAGAAAAAGTGAATAGTGCGATCACATTGCCAGACTTTCAACCAGGGCTTTTAGGCTCTACTTTTGCCGTGTGGAATGATATCTCCGGAAATGGAATTTCCCAATTGGATGTGCATTATCGCACCATACCTGCTTTAAAGGTTCTCGGCACCAAAAACTGGAACGTGGCTCCTAAAAAAACCTTTGAAGAATACCAGAAGTTAGCCAGTAATTCTTCAGACGGTCCTAACATCAACTTAAGCGGGCGTTATACGGTCGATGAATTAAATGACATAGCCTCAAAAGTTGGTAAAACGCCTATTCATTTTAATGGAAAGAACGAGTTCAACTTAGGCGGGTCAAACTTAGGATACACCTATGATGTGTCGTTTGATATAAAACCCAAAAATGATAACAAAACTAATGCTATCCTTTTCCAAAGCACTTATGGTAATATGACCTTAAATACAGAAGGATCCGGAAAATTAGGGTTTTCACGTGACGGTTATACCTATACCTTTAATTTTATTCCCAAAAGTAATAACTGGCAAACACTCCGTTTGGTAGGTGATTATAAAAGTGTGACGCTTTATGTTGATGGCAAGGAAAAAGAACGTTTAACGGCCTACAAAAAAACAGAAGGTCTGCCAAACGGATTCAATTTTCAACAAACCCTTTCTTTCCCATTAGAGAAAATAGGTGATGCCAAAAATGGATTTTCAGGAGACATGAGGAGCTTAAAATTAACCTACATTAATCCTCAAAAGACAAAAGAAATATTAAGGAATAAGGAATAAAGCAGATTCTAAAAATGGCTAAATGTATTTGTTAGGTTTTGGTCAGCTAAAAATATCATGCATATTTTCTATTCGACTTTTATTTGTTAAGTCAGTTGCTCTAACGATGCGCTAATCTTATAAAAAAATGAGATAAGAAAGAAAGCCAGTTGTTATCTGCTATTAAATAAGACATTACATAGTCATGAAAAAAGAAGTTTTAGTCATATTAGGCAGTCCGAATTCACCTTCTGGAAAACTAAGCGATATTTCGCTGAGCCGACTGAATTACTGTGTCAATCATTTTCAGACAGGAAAGCTCATTCTTTGTACGGGAGGCTGGGGTGCACATTTTAACACCTCCAAACATGCACATGCCTCATTGGCAAAACAGTATTTGATTGAAAACGGAATTTCAGAAGCCGTTTTTTTAGATTTTGCCTTGTCAGGAAATACCGTTGAAGATGCCGTAAAAGCCAAAGAAATCCTATCCAAATTAGATAATATTAAGTTGACAATCATTACTTCCGATTACCATGTCAATAGAGTAAAACTGATTTTTAATGAAATATTGAAAAATTATACGATGGATTTCATTGGTGTGAAAAGTCATTTGGACAAGGATGTATATGATGCATTAGAACGGCATGAAAAAAGCGCCATAGACGCTATTGTAAAAAACGGGCTTTATTACTAGTTTCGCTCTTTAGGTAGATGAAATTTTTCGTTCTGACGCTATTTTTAAAACATTCGCAATCCACTGCCAGAGCATCATAAATTAGACCATGACTATTGATTTTTAATTGCGGATTATCGAGAAATTAAAGTTTTATTTAACAGGTTGCACATCGCATTTTATTCTCTAAATTAGTCGCTCAAATCCACAATCATTTTTTTTATGCGAACACAGGCCTCAAACTACGTTGGTTCTTCTTTCATGGGAGTGTTTATAGGAATTATATTCAGCATCATTTATGTTCAACTCAGTTGGGGACAGGTGTTACCGGAAGGCCAAAAGAGATGGAGTTCAGATAGCAAGCTTACTGTAGACGACTTTAAGATTAAGATAAGCGACATCAATAATGAGATTGCCTATAGCCAGTTCATGATTACCCATGCCATTGGCGGATTGGACTTCATGAAAAAGAATATGAATCAAAAAGTAGAAAATTTATTTTTAGGGAATGCTTCTTATATCGATACAACCAAGACTGAGGATCTCCAAAAACAAATCGACTTTCAACAGATGCAATTTGACCTCTCTGAAATTCAGGCGCGTAGCTTTCGAAAAAGAGCCTTAAAAGATAAAGGCCAGCTCACAAAAGGTTTCGATATTATCAATAAAATCAACAATGAGATCATGGCAGAACTTACGGAGATGAGAATGACCTTGATGAGAGAAACAGATTCTGGAAGGAATGAAGAAAAATTAGAGGAATGGAAAGAACTTATTGCGACTAAGCTAAAAGAGTTGGATGAATTCAGATTTGAGAATAAAGAAAAAATCAAACTACAGAAATAAGGACCTATGAAAATCACATTTAACGAAAACGAAAAGTCGATTGAAATCAAAGATGGATTGAAAACACAGTTTTTATTACTAAAAATCTCGCTGGGCTTTGTGCTTGCCAATTCCGTTCTTTTTCCAGTATTTGTTTTGGATAAAAAACAATTTGAATGGATGGGCTTCATTTGGATACTTCTTGGACTGGTTATCATCGTTTTGATAGCTTATCAATTATTAAAAAAAACAGCGTCTGAAAAACTGAAATTATCAGACATAAGTTCGTTAAACGAAAAACAGTTCTTTGGCAGAAAGATGTTACGTCTTAAACTTAAAAACGGCAAAACGAGAGATTTGATAGACGTTAAAAGCCAAAAAGATATCTCAGAAATAAAAGCATTTTTTAACACGATCGGAATTCAAACACGTTGAATATCAAACAAACAAATGCATGCTCAATATTCTTGACCTAGCATCTTGTATTTTTATTTAATTGAAACCTCATCCACAAACACCCAAGCGTCGCCGTTCCGAATATGCCATACTGGTAATTGACCTCTATTTTTCGCAGTGATCTTGATAAATGAAAGGTTTTGCTTTTCGAAATCAGTTTCGATTCTTTTAATTATGGGGTCTCTATCCTTGATGGTTTCCAAGCTTTGGTTGTAAACCGTCTGATAGTCTTTCCCGTCTTTTGAAATAGCAATGGTGACTTCTATAGGCAGCATCACCGATGTTGAAGCCAAGTGCTGGAAAAAGTTCAACCCAATATACGACAAGGGAGTTGGTGCGCCTAAATCAATTACCACCTCAAAATCCTTTTGTGGAAGTCCCTGCCAATTGGAATCGTCGCCACGTGGTGTTGCATATTTATTGTCGAACAGTGCCTGGTCACCACCGCCACTGTAACTGGCATCATAAAGGTTAGTGTAGCTCACCTTGGTGTTTTCGGTAAAATCTGTAGAAAACAGCATTTTTAACGGAAACCCAATTGGTTTTCCATGTCTGAATGTTTGTGCATATACATCAATTGGATCGGAATAACGGATGGGTTTTGAATATATTTCTGAGGTCATTGAAGGCGTCGAGCCATCCAAGGTATATCGGATGTCATAGATGCCGAGCTCATTATTTAATTCAAGTGCAAATTCTTTGTTCGCTTTATCATAAGTGACCTCATAATTGGGAGCAACTGCGCTCCACGCAAAATTATAACCCAAGGCGTTTAACCTATCAAAATGAATATCCATCTTCTTAATGAATTCCTGTTCATTTTTCTGCTCTTGACTGGTCCAAAGCGCCTCAGAAAGCGCTGACAGTCTCGGCAACATCATATATTCAATATGACTCAAGGATTTGATCTGTTCGGTCCAAAGATTGGCCTGTCCACCAAGGATATGATGTCTCTTATCTGCTGCGATATCGTCAGGAATCGGATTAAAATTATACACTGCAAGTAAACTGTTATACCCACCCCAGGATGGTGGTTCAAACTCACTTCTACCTTGGTTGTAGTCAAAGTACAGAGGTGAAGCGGGCGACATGACCACATCATGCCCCGCATTGGCAGCTTCAATTCCGCCTTCAAAGCCTCTCCAAGACATCACGGCAGCTCTTTCTGGCAATCCACCTTCCAATATCTCATCCCAGCCAATCAGTTTTCTGCTTTTAGAATGTACAAACTTCTCCATACGTTTTACAAAATAGCTTTGCAGTTCTTCGCCATTTTGTAAATTCTCGTCTTGCATTCGTTTTTGACATCTCTTACAATTCAGCCAGGCCTCCTTCCCTACTTCATCCCCACCAATATGCAGATATTCGTAAGGAAACAATTCAACCACTTCGTCAATAATATTCTGTAAAAACTCAAAGGAACCGTCATTCCCTGCACAATAAACGCCTGTGTTTTCGGCATCTTCGCAAATAAACTCAGGATAACATTGTAAGGCTGCTTCCGAATGTCCGGGCATTTCAATTTCCGGAATCACATCAATATAACGCTCGGCAGCATAGGCCACAATTTCTTTGATATCGTCTTTGGTATAGTAACCACCATAGACTTCGCCTTTACTATCTTTATAGGTCGCCTCAAAGTCTTCCCAAGGTTTTTTATATTCTTTGACTTTTCGCCAGGCTCCTTTTTTGGTCAATTCCGGATATTGATCAATTTGAATTCGCCAACCAATCCCATCCACCAAATGCCAATGCAGCTTGTTCATTTTATGCATGGCCAAAATGTCGATGACTTTTTTAACCGAGTCCTTTTCCAAAAAATGACGCGACACATCCAACATCATGCCTCTCCAACCAAACTCAGGGCCATCTTTAATGTTGACAAAATTAAGTTCAGGCTTATTTATAAGCGTTTTTGGGGTCAATAACTGCTTCAAGGTCTGTATCCCATAAAACACGCCTTGATAGGTGTTGGCAGTGATTGAAACACCGGTTTTAGAAACCTCCATTTGATAAGCTTCCTTATCAGTTTCTTTATCGTTTACTACTAATCTAATGGCATTCGATTGGGGTTCTGATGAGATGTCTAAATTCAAATCAAAATTTTCATCCAAAAACGACTTCAATTCAGTAGCCACCCAATTCGCTTCCTTTGAATCCTCGACTACAATAGTGGTGTTATCCGTTATTTGAAATGTCCCTTCTTGGTAGTTCATAGAATTAGGTTGTGGAATGATACCGGTTATTTCAACGGCTTCCTTTTTACAGGAAAACGCCATGAATAAAATACAGAGCAATAGTGGCTTGAAAAATCTCATCGTTTTAAAATTGAAAATGGAGTGGTTACCTTAAGAGGGTCAAGATAATTAAATTTCACAACAGATCTGTCGTTTAGCGATCTTTCAATCCTACGGATTCTTTGTTACAAGAATATTCTACCGCCTATTTTATTAAGTAGTTTCCAATATGTTTCGTATCTTAAGCAGTCCAATAACAACATTCAATTATGAAAAACTTATTTCTTTTATCAACGCTTATTTGTTTCGCGTCGGCCTTAGGTCAGACCAAGATACCAACTGTAGAAAGTCAAATTAAAACAGCGCTCTATGCCTGTCCTGAAATGTATCAAGAGGGTGCGAAAGTTTTGGGCTACAACCAAGAAGGCAAACTTATTACCATACGCGAGGGCAATAATGGGATGATTTGTCTAGCGGACGATCCCAATAAAGAGCGCATTAGTGTGTCTTGCTACAGTGATAAATTGGAAGCCTATATGGCCAGAGGTCGCGAATTTATCGCTGAAGGAAAAACCGAAGCAGAAAAACGGGAACTCCGTAAAAAAGAAATCGATTCAGAAGCTCTGTTGATGCCCAAAGAACCCGCTGCAGTTTATGTGGTGACCGCCAAACAGGAAGATCACGATTTTGAAAGTGGTGAATTGAAAAACAGTAGAATTCGCTATGTCTTATACAGACCGTATATGACCGCTGAAGAAACCGGATTGCCAACCCAACCGGGGTTGCCAGGCATGCCATGGTTGATGGACGCCAATACCCACCGATCGCATATTATGATTACGCCTGCGGCGGAAAATAAAAACAATTAATTGCTGATGACACTCATTGAGGATAGTGGCAAAATTTGACGTGTGCAATTATGAGAATTTGTAATACCCACATTTTAAATACGCGCCTTCCTTAAAGGTAACGGGATGATCGGTATAATGATAGGTTTTGTCTTGGATTACAAATTGTCGTCCAGTGGAGCGAAGTACCGTTTCGTTGATCTCAAAAAAGTCATCTGCCACTACCCGTGATGAACACGAGGCCAATACCAAAATACCTTTAGTGGATACCAACTTGGCACCCAATTGCGCCAATTGGGCGTACTTATGTTTTGCAGTAGCTACTTCTTTTTGACTCTTTGCAAACGATGGTGGATCGATAACGACCACATCGTAGGTATTTCCCTCTTCAATTAATTGTTCAAGGATTAAAAATGCATCACCAGCTAATGTGTAATGATTGTCCACATACCCATTTAAAGCCGCATTTGAAGTTGCCAGCTCCAAGGCTTGTTTGCTAATATCAACACTGGTCACTTCTTTGGCTCCACCCGCTAATGCATGTACCGAAAATCCGCCAGCATAAGAAAAAACATCCAGAACGGTTTTGTTTTTGGCCAGAACACCGACTCTCTTTCGGTTTTCGCGATGGTCCAAAAAATAGCCAGTTTTATGGCCTTTAATGACATTGGCAGTGAACAAAACACCGTGTTCTACGAATTCTACTTCTTCGTTTTCCAATGTCCCGTATAAAATCATGCCATCCTGTAAGTCAAAATGATTGTTTGCTTGAAGATTACGACTCAATCGCAACACCACAGTTTCAGATCCTGAGACCTCAATCAAGACCTCTAAAATGTCTTTCAAATAAGGAAACCAAATGGCTGAATACAATTTCACAACCATCACATTGGCGTAAACATCTGCAATAAATCCTGGGAAGCCGTCATTTTCACCAAACAACAGGCGATAACTATTGGTGTTTGTCGCCAACAGTGGTTTTCTTAAAGCGAAGGCATCGTTTATTTTTTCCGAGAAAAATGACTTATCAATAGTTTTGCCGCTATAATAATGCAGCATTTTAATTTGGATGGGCGACTCAGGATCGTACAGGCCAACGCCGTACACGTCATTGGATTTCTGTCGGAATAAAATGGCGATATCGCCCGCGTTTCCGGGTTTGTTGATCTTCTCAATATTTTTAGAGAACACCCAAGGATGTGCAGATTGCATGACCAGCTTTTCGGCCGCAGGATTTAATTTGACGGCCAAGCGTTGAACTTGGATATTTGGAAGATCGTAGTGAAACATATAAAAGGGAAAAACATACAAATTTAGCCTTTTAAGCAGGATTCATCCAACTCCGAAGGCAATAATTAAATGTGCAATTGACAGATTGTTTTTTCTATCTCCGTTAAAACGGCAAGCTAATAGATTCTGGATCAACAAAATCCTTGGTATATGGATTTTCAAGAAAACTCAGTCTCGGTCTTTGAGGAGGAAGAATATGATCTTTTTCAATGCCGTAAACCTGCCAGTAATTGGAGAGCAATTGAGCATAGACATCCTCATCCCAGTGTCCGAAATGCGGTGGCTTACCCGCCTCATCAACTTCTATGGTAATCCTATCGTCAAGATTCTCTATTTTGTATTCTGGTGAAAATTGCATGATGTAATCAGTGTAATGAAATCTTGCGTACAATTCTTCAAATTGGACGGGATGTAAAACGTGACCTTCAATTTTATCGAGGACCTCTTTTTGATTCTCACCGATGACCCCATTATCCTGTAAGCAAGCAATAAAACCAAAACCATTCACACCAAAAGAGAACATTAAATTGATGGCATCATCGCGATAGCTGAAAATATCGGCAGAATACTTGAGTGGAAATACGACAATGGTCCATGGTTTTTTACCAACAAAAGTGATCGGTTCAATTATAGATTGGAGCATAAGATGAAATTCGCTAAAACGCCTTCTGAGTACTGGTGACAATTGAAACTCCTCACCTTTCCTTAAAAGCACATCTCTCTCATAGACCATTTCGTAGTATAAGAGACCATAGACCATCCTTCCAGTCCATTGAAAAAGCAATTCTTCATCGAGTGCTGCCATGCCTTCATATCCTTTTTTATAGGCCTCCTGGATTTTCAAATCCAAGTCGTCAAAAGCTTTTTTTACTTCAGGAGAACACGGCAATTTGAGATCTTCATAATGATAAGACTTGGCTTTATCCATCATCTCCACGCGTTCATCGCCAAATTTAAAATGGGCCATCAGCCATTCCGGGAAAACGGTCATTTTTTCATTGGTCAAGACTCCGGAAAGAAAGCAAAAATGTTCGTCGAAAATCAAATCCTGAAACGGATTAAAAAGCATTTGGGACATAAATAGTCGGAAAATTAAGGTTTTTTAAGTCTTGCAAAGTTAGCCATAAACTATCGTATCCATTATATGATTTCATCGAAAATTGCATCAGGATGACTATCAAAGTGCAAAATTAAAAAACTATGTCCATGAGAAAATCGGAATATCTTCATGGATTAACTAATTTTGCAAATAACATAACAGATCGTATCTGAGGAGCAATTTTATTCTTTTATATTATTTCTTTGTGAACAAAATTATTTTAGAAAACAAATGAGCTTTCACACCATTATTTCAGAATTTAGAACAAAGCTAGCGAGTCCAGAAACCCAGTCCAAAATCACATCGACGGATATTGACCAGTTTTATAATAAGCTAAACGGCCTTAAGTTTCTGTTTTTCAAAAAATACTACAAAAAATATATTGATAACCTCAATCGGCTGAAACCAGATCCAGAAGATCAAAATCCTGATTGGACGTTTTTACAAATAGCTTTGGCAGAGAACGAGTGGAAGCCCACCAAGCCATTCGCCATATTTATACATCGTTTAAAGTATGACTATGCGCTAACTTCAAAGTTTTTTATTGCTTACGAGAAAAAGAAAAATCGGAAGAAACTAAATGCACCGGTAAAAGCTATTAAAGAAGAGACCAAGCCAAAAGCAGAAAAGGAATGGATACGGGTGCCGATTCCGCGGAGCAGACCAAAGTCATAAGAAAGCCATTAAAATAGTGCTTTTAAAAAAATTCAACGGTCCGAAACTATTCTGAAAAGCACAAAACGGTTATTTCACCAAAATGTCTGTTACCTTAATAAAATTGAAAAACTATACTTTCAGTTCCTCGACTTCACTCAGGCAGAGTTTGAATTGGCCATAAAATACTGATTACTTCAGGTCATTAGATGTCATTTCGAAATTGA
>Ga0208015_1000774_pt1 | contig 13983 bp, 14 predicted proteins | sample 26BtaG_FD_184101 | JGI IMG/M metagenome (GOLD analysis project Ga0208015, IMG submission 184101) | Marine viral communities from Cariaco Basin, Caribbean Sea - 26B_WHOI_OMZ_CsCl (SPAdes) (version 2) | ecosystem: Environmental > Aquatic > Marine > Oceanic | place: Caribbean Sea: Cariaco Basin...
AAATCAAACATGCATTGGTTTTCCCAAGCGCTCCCATTTGTTGAGGTGTTCCCATTGCCAACAAAGGCAACCCAGTCTGGCGCCCAATAGCAAAAACCAATTCCTTTTTGGTTTGGAATGGATTTAATAGTGTTCACAAGCCATTCAAGATAGGCTTTCTGACCCAATGGTGTTGCTGGGAATTCTGTCAGTATCTGGCTGTCGTCGCCAATAAAGTTGATGCTCTCATCATTCCATTCCAAAGTAAATGGATAGGCAACTTCTACCATTAAAATATCTTTATTAAAAGTAGTAGCCAAGGTGTTGAGTTTCGTTTTTACTAAGCTTAAGTCTTTAGTTTGAAATTGTGGGTAATAAGAAAGTCCGATAATATCAAAATCTAAATGAAAAGGTTGGAGTTCATTGAAAAAATATATCGCATTTTCAACACTCGAATGGTGCAGCATAATTTGAATATTGTTGTTCGGGTCAACCTCCTTTGTTCCCTTTATGGCTTCTTTTACCAGGGCAGCATAATTGGGCCAATTGTCGTTATGTTCATTCCAAACTTTTCCGTAATTCCATAAAAGGCCACTGTCCGTTTCATTTCCTATCTGAATGATTTTTGGAAGTGTATTTTGTTCTTTTAATTCGAGAAGGACCTCTTTTGTATAGTTGTAAATGGCATTTTTAATTTCATCAAAGTTCATATTTTGCCATGCTTGAGGTGGCGTTTGCGACCCTGGATCGGCCCAGGTATCCGAATAATGAAAGTCTAATAGAAAATCCATATTCCTGCTTTTTATTTTTAGTGCATACGCTTTGACATCTGATAAACTGTTCTGTCCATTCAGTGGGGTGTGCCATAACTTGAGGCGGACGAGATTGGTTCCGTTTTCAGAAACGTAATCTAAAAGGGTGATGGGCTTTCCGTTTTCGTCTTTATAGACCAGATCGTATTTTTCCAACTCCGATTGAAATGATAAATCCATGCCTTTATAAAACTGAGGCTCTACTGGTGATAAAACATCGGAAGTATCTTTGGAATCGTCACATCCTATAATAATAAATATGAGACTCAGAAAGTAGAAGATGCGATTCATAGGAAGTTTTGAAGCTCAAATTTAATCAAATTTTGAAAAATCAAATCAGATGAGGTTATGATCAGCCCTTAGACTTATAGCTTTTTCCTAACAATAGAGCTATTGCACTTATAAAAAATTAATTAAAATCCTATCTTTGCAAACTTAAAATGAACAGTAGATGAATCTTCAGGAAACCTTATCACATCAAGTAAAAAAAGCAGTAAATGAACTTTTTGGCGCGACCTTGGAGTCGGTAGAACTACAATCCACCCGTAAAGAGTTTGTGGGTGATGTCACTGTGGTGATTTTTCCAATGTTGCGGGTGGTAAAAGGGAATCCAGTTCAGATTGGCGAACAGATTGGCCAATATCTGTTGGAAAACATTGATGTCGTAAAATCCTTCAATGTCGTGAAAGGCTTTTTAAATATTGAAATTGAGGATGCACATTATCTCAAAATTTTTGAAACCATAAAAGATAAAGAATCTTACGGATTTGCAGCCCCTCAACCAAAAGATAAAGCCATAATGGTGGAATATTCATCGCCAAACACCAATAAGCCATTACACTTGGGACATATTAGAAACAACTTATTGGGTTATAGTGTTTCTGAGATATTAAAAGCTTCCGGTAAAAAAGTATATAAAACGCAAATTATTAATGACCGAGGTATTCATATTTGTAAGAGTATGTTGGCTTGGAAACGTTTTGGAAATGGAGAGACTCCCGAGTCATCGGGTTTAAAAGGCGATAAGTTGGTAGGGAACTACTATGTTAAGTTTGATCAAGAATACAAGAAGGAAATTCAGGAGTTGGTGGCCCAAGGTAAGTCTGAAGAAAATGCGAAAAAACAAGCTCCTATTATCATTGAAGCTCAGGAAATGCTTCAGAAATGGGAAGCTGGCGATGTAGAAACGGTTGCCCTTTGGGAAAAAATGAACGCTTGGGTTTATAAAGGTTTTGATCAAACCTATAAAAATTTGGGGGTTGATTTTGATAAACTTTATTACGAAAGCCAAACCTATCTTTTAGGAAAGGAATTTGTGGTAGAAGGATTGAAGTCAGGAGTGTTTTTCAAGAAGGAAGATGGTTCTGTTTGGTGCGATTTGACCGAAGACGGTTTGGATGAAAAAATTGTTTTACGTTCAGATGGTACCGCAGTTTACATGACCCAAGATATTGGTACGGCCATTCAGCGTGTTAAAGATTTTCCTGATGTTGGCGGAATGGTTTACACCGTAGGCAATGAACAGGAATACCATTTTCAAGTGTTGTTTTTAATCATTAAGAAACTGGGATTTGAATGGGCGAAAAATTTATTCCATTTAAGTTATGGCATGGTCGATTTACCTTCTGGAAAAATGAAGAGTAGGGAAGGAACTGTTGTTGACGCCGATGATTTGATTGTTGAAATGGCCAAGACTGCTGAAGAGATTTCAGAGGAATTGGGCAAATTGGAAGGGTATTCAGATGCTGAAAAACAAGAACTGTACAAATCTATCGGTTTGGGTGCCTTGAAATATTTTATTTTAAAAGTGGATCCAAGAAAACGCATTCTTTTCGATCCGAAGGAGTCAATCGACTTCCAAGGTAATACGGGGCCGTTTATTCAGTATACCTATGCTAGAATTCAATCCATATTAAGAAAATCAGATTTAAATGCGGTTATAGACATACAGGATATAGCACTTCACGGTAAGGAAAAAGAATTGATCAAACAGTTGTTGTTGTTTCCTGAAGTGATCCAAAATGCCGCAGATAATCACAGCCCTGCATTGGTGGCCAATTACACCTATGATTTGGTAAAAGAGTTCAATTCCTTTTATCAGAATGTGTCTATTCTTGGAGCGGAAAATGACAATGAAAAGGCCTTTAGGGTAGCCTTGTCCAATAAAGTGGCGGTGACCATAAAGAATGCATTTGGTCTGTTGGGGATTGATGTACCTGAGCGCATGTGACCCCTCCCGACGGTTATTGGGATAAGAGAGATCTGAAGTTCAATGTCCGACAAGCTTGCCAAGATGATATTTATTAAGTCTTTAGGTTTTATAAATAGACATCAAATATGTAAATTTGCAACTCAAAATTTAATTCTTGTAGTTTTTAATACTACAAACAGAAGACTGAAAATATATGTTTAATAATTTAAGTGAAAAGTTAGATAAAGCCCTGCACGTCCTTAAAGGGCACGGAAGTATTACGGAGGTCAACGTTGCCGAAACCTTAAAAGAGGTACGAAGAGCCTTGTTGGATGCCGATGTCAACTTTAAAATTGCCAAGGAATTTACCAATACGGTCAAGGAAAAAGCCTTGGGTCAAAACGTATTGACCACTTTGCAGCCAGGCCAGTTGATGGTGAAATTGGTCAAGGATGAGTTGACTGAGCTCATGGGTGGCGATGCTGAGGGTATTAATCTTTCAGGTAATCCAAGCATAATTTTGATGTCTGGTTTACAAGGTTCTGGTAAAACGACTTTTTCCGGTAAACTTGCCAATTATCTTAAAAACAAAAAAACAAAAAAACCTTTATTGATTGCCTGTGACGTTTATCGTCCAGCTGCTGTTGATCAACTTCATGTAGTGGGAGAACAAATCAATGTTGAGGTTTATAGCGACAAGGGAAATACAGATCCTGTAGCTATTGCAAAGGCAGGTATTGCACATGCTAAAGCAAATGGTCATAATGTGGTCATTATTGATACCGCAGGACGATTGGCTGTAGATGAAGCAATGATGACCGAGATTTCCAATATCCGTGATGCCATTCAGCCACAGGAAATTTTATTTGTAGTTGATGCCATGACCGGCCAGGATGCCGTTAATACCGCCAAAGCCTTTAATGATGTCTTAAATTTTGACGGTGTTATTCTGACTAAATTGGATGGTGATACTCGTGGGGGTGCGGCCATTTCTATTAAATCGGTAGTCAATAAACCAATTAAGTTTATTGGTACGGGTGAAAAAATGGAAGCGATTGACGTGTTCTATCCATCGCGTATGGCAGATCGTATTCTGGGAATGGGAGATGTCGTATCTCTTGTTGAACGTGCCCAAGAGCAGTTTGACGAGGAGGAAGCACGAAAACTTCAAAAGAAAATTGCCAAAAATCAATTTGGGTTTGATGACTTCTTAAAGCAAATTCAGCAGATCAAGAAGATGGGTAATATGAAGGATCTGATAGGAATGATCCCGGGAGCTGGGAAAATGATGAAAGATATTGATATTGATGATGATGCTTTTAAAGGTATTGAAGCCATCATCCATTCCATGACCCCATTAGAACGGGCAAATCCATCAGTAATAAATGCCAGTAGAAAAAAACGTATTGGAAAAGGCTCAGGAACTTCCGTGCAAGAAGTCAATCAGCTTTTAAAGCAATTCAACCAGATGAGCAAGATGATGAAAATGATGCAAGGTGGCAAAGGAAAGGCGATGATGCAGGCGATGAAGGGGATGAGGTAGGCTTCAGTTGGCAGTTTTCAGTCGCAATCGCAATACCGGTTTTTCTATACTTAATAAACTTTTGTGATATGGATTTCAAGAACCTGATAGTGTATCAAAAGTCATTTGAATTGGCCATGGATATTTTCGAAGTCTCTAAAAATTTTCCAAAAGAGAAGACGTATTCATTAATTAGTCAATTAATTAGAAGTTCTCGTTGAGTCACGGCTTATATTTCTGAATCGTATAGAAAGCGATTGTATCCGCGTCACTTTATAAGTAAGCTTACCGATGCGGCTGCCAAAATTCAGAAACTTTCGCATGGTTGGAATTTGCTTTGGCTTGCAATTATATAGATGATTCTACATTTCAGGATTTAAACATTAAATCATTAGAAATTAGAAAATTAATAAATTTTATGATCAATAATCCAGGTAAATTCGGAGTTAAGCCAGAATGATATGTTTACCACAATCAAACTGAAAACTGCGACTGCGACTGTAAACTATTAAAGGAATGACAATCTTAGATGGAAAAAAAATAAGCAATGACATTAAAAATGAAATTGCCGAACAGGTAAAAAGAATGAAGGAAAACGGGGAAAAAGTGCCACATCTTGCTGCAATTATAGTGGGCAATGATGGTGCCAGTTTGACCTATGTAGCCAGCAAAGTTAAGGCCTGTGAACGAGTTGGGTTTGAATCTACCATGGTGCGCCTTTCCAATACCGTAAGTCAAGTTGAATTGTTGGATAAGATTAAGGAATTAAACGAAAATCCAGATATTGATGGGTTCATTATTCAACTGCCATTACCAAAGCAAATTGATACTCAAAAAGTGATTTTAGCCGTGAACCCAGATAAGGATGTGGATGGTTTCCACCCAATGAATTTTGGGAAAATGGCTCTTGATATGTCCACCTTTATTCCTGCAACACCATTTGGGATATTGGAGCTTTTGGACAGGTATAATGTTGATACTCAGGGCAAGCATACTGTTGTTATTGGTAGAAGCCATATTGTTGGCCGTCCAATGAGTATTTTAATGGGAAGGAAAGGATTTCCAGGGAACTCTACTGTTACTTTAACGCATAGTCATACCAAAAACATTACACAAATTACGTCTCAAGCCGATATTATTATTTCAGCTCTTGGAGTGCCCAACTTCTTGAAGGCCGAAATGGTAAAAGATGATGCGGTGATCATTGACGTTGGAATTACCCGAGTGCCTGATGATACAACCGAAAAAGGCTATCGTATTACGGGTGATGTTGATTTTGAGAACGTCAGTAAAAAAGCGAGCTTTATAACGCCAGTACCTGGTGGAGTTGGTCCGATGACTATCGCGATGTTGCTTAAAAACACGCTCTTGGCTAGAGAACGCCAAATGTAAACCTCACTATAGAAAAAGAACAGGGCATGATGTATGTTTTAGTTTTAACAATGCCCATAGTCATACTACGAGTAGTCATGGGGAGCATGGAACATTGGCTTCCCATTGTTCTTGCGGTTCTATTTGGATTCGTGGTTATACAATATGCCAAGAGAAACCTAAGTGTTAAAAACCAATATCGGTTTATCCATTTTATGGCAATTGGAATTTCCTTATTAGTTATTGCCTTTCATCTTCATAAGGTAATTTCCGGGAACTATAATGTTCAAAAAGATTTACCTCTATATCTATGTAGTTTGTTGGCTATTTTAATTCCCGTGTTTACATATTATCGTAAATTTTGGATGTACGAAATCCTGTTTTTTTGGATTATCGCTGGCACCTTGCAGGCTGTAATAACACCAGATATTGCCTCTGGTTTTCCAACATTCGATTATGTCAGATATTGGGTTGTCCATTTGGGACTGTTAATGGTCATAAGTTATGCCACACTAGTTTTTAAAATGATGCCCAATTTTAAAAGTGTGTTTAAATCATTTTTCGCCTTACAACTCTATTTTTTGGCTATAGTGGTTGTTAATGATCTGTTGAACGCCAACTATTTTTATCTCAATGAAAAACCACAATCTGCATCTCTACTGGATTATCTTGGAGATTGGCCGATGTATATCATAATTGTCCAAGCTGTTTTAATCCCATATTTTCTGCTCATTTACCTTCCGTTTTATCTTTATGGATTAAAAAGAAAGCGCCTTACTCAATTGGGGTAGTGAATTCAGTTTATTTGGCAAATAATTGTCCCATATCCTTAAAGGCCTTAAATTCTAAAGCGTTTCCTGAAGGATCCATAAAAAACATCGTAGCCTGTTCTCCAACTTGACCTTCAAAACGGATATAGGGTTCAATAACAAATTCAATACCTTTTTCAGTTAGTTTCTGGGCGAAATCCTGAAATGAATCCCATGGCAGTACGACGCCATAATGCGGTACTGGAACATTTTTACCGTCTACACTATTGGAGTGCGACTCTTCTGTAGATTTTGATTTGTAATGAATGACCAATTGATGGCCAAAGAAATTGAAATCCACCCAATGATCCGAACTTCTGCCTTCTTCACAGTTTAAAACATCCCTGTAGAACACTCGGCATTCCTCAAGATTATGTACTGGAATAGCAATGTGAAATGGTGATAATGTTGTAGTCATGACTGTTTTTTAATTTGTTTTTTAGTGTTTCAAAGAGGTGCACCAATCTTAATATAGTCTTCTTAAAATAATTAGTGACATGGATTAATTTTAGTCGAATTATTTCTGAAAATTTCAAATATACCTCCCATCATGTCGATAATGTGTCTCATTAATCACGGTTAATAATAGAATTCATTATTTGTATTTTAAATGATGCCAACGAGTCTCTTATACCATTGTGCTTTAGTTATATTACTATTTTCTTCTAGGTGGAGAAGATTTGTCTTCCGCCATACGTTTTTCTGAACTGTCCAAAAGCGCATTCAACTCCTTGAATTCAGCTTCTGTCAATTCCCGATAAGAACCAACGGGCATATCCAGTTTGATGTTCATGATCCGAATGCGTTTTAAAGTTTCCACTTCATAATCCAAGTATTCACACATTCTACGGATTTGTCGGTTGAGGCCTTGAGTTAGAATGATCCTGAACTCATTGGTGCCCAGTTTTTCAACCACACATTTTTTGGTGATGGTGTCTAATATGGGTACGCCGTTGGACATTCGCTCGATAAAGGTTTGTGAAATGGGCTTATTGACCGTAACAAGATATTCCTTTTCATTGTTATAACCTGCTCTCAATATTTTATTGACAATATCACCATCGTCCGTAAGCAGGATTAAACCTTCGCTGGGTTTGTCTAATCGTCCAATTGGAAAAATACGTTTGTGGTAGTTGATATAATCAATGATATTATCTTTTTCAACACGTGTATCTGTTGTACATACGATACCTACGGGTTTGTTGAAGGCTAAATAAACAAAACCTTCGTTAGTGTCTGAAATCCGTTTTCCATCGACATGAACGACATCACTCTTCGAAATTTTTGTTCCCATTTCGGGTACTTTTCCGTTGATGGTCACTCGGCCAGCTTCAATGAGCTTGTCAGCTTCCCTGCGTGAGCAGTAGCCCACTTCACTTAAAAATTTGTTGATACGTTTAAGATCTTCTTCCATAATACAAAGATAGTGGTTTTAGGTATCAATGAACTCGTAAATATGTTCAGCAACGGAGGCGTGAATCAACGAATGACCTAAACCCTTGGTAGTTATGAGCTGACTGTTTTTAAAACTGTTTTTTATCAGTAAGGCGTCGTTGTAAGGAATAATATGGTCGTCTTGGTCATGGATGATCAAGCCCTCTGATTCAGTCGTAGCAAGGAATCTGGCCGTTGATAAGGCATCCGACGGACTGCCAAAACGTTTTATTATGGTCTGCTCCAATTCTGAAACAATCCGATGATTATAACCCAACATATCGGTATAGCGTTTCATGACATCCTGAAATTCAGAAGGAGCTCCCAATAAAACGATTTTCTTTAACTTGTCAAATTGATATTTATGTTGAAAATAGGCCGAGGCCATTCCGCCGACAGAATGCCCGATAATGACATCTGGAGAGAATCGCTGGGCGACCACATTAATGAACTCGGCATATAGCATGGCGTCAAATGCCCTGCCTCCTGATTTTCCGTGGGCGGGAGCATCAAGTGCAATGACATTAAAACCTTTCTTCTTGAGGTCCAATATCAGATTTTTCCATCGCGCGGCATTGCTTTCCCAGCCATGGGTCAATAAAATGGTTTGCTTTTTTCCCAACCATCTGTAGGTCATTATAGGATAGTGTTTATATTTTAGTTCCTCTTGGTAAGCGGTATGTAAAAAATCTGATTGTTCCTCGTTAATCCGGCCAGCCCGTGGGGTGGTAAATAAGTACATGGCCTTATCTGCGGCATAAGGCTTTGAAACATAGCTCAGCATATTATAATACGAACCAATTAATTTAATAAGAACTTCCTTCATGACAATTTAGGTTTGGGATTAATGTTCTCTATGTACGAGATCCATTGAGAATGCTGGAAGGCAAATAGCGAGGTATTCGCAAGGCTCTGTGTAGGGATTTGAATATTGAACGCGTGTGTTTTTTTCTATTTTTATGGATTCGCCCGCCGATAAAATAATGGTCTCATCCTCAATAATAAATTGTTTCTTGCCCCTGATGATAAACGTGTATTCATCAAATTCAGGGGTTTGGAAGGGTTCGCTCCAGCCAGCTGGTGCTATCATGTGTGCGATACTTAATTGGGAGTTGCCGTCTGTTGCCCTTCCAAAATGTTCCTTTATGGTTTTTCCATCGGTTGTGGGAACCACAAATGGAGAGGTTTGTATTTTATAAGGTTTATTTGCCATAATTTTATTTTTAGTTGATCGTGAGTAGTTTTAAATTCAAAGTTTTACGACTTCGCTGGAAGATCCAGACGGGCAGGTAAGTTCCAAATCTTAAATCCTCAATCGTTTATGTCAATCAAAAGTCTTGTACTTGTCATCCGTCATTCATCACTTCTCCGTCACTTCAAAGGTTTCTTCTTGATCATGCCGCCTCTGATATCTTTTACAAGTCCCATGATAATAAATGCTTTTTCATCAATTTTATCTATTTCTGTATGCAATTTTGCGAGTTCCAGTCTGGTTACGACGGTATAGATAATATCTTTATCATAGCTTTCGCCGTTTCTTCCATAACCGCCTTTTCCTGCATAAATGGTGCAGGCACGTCTCAGTTTTTCGACAATCATCTTGCGCAGTTCTTGGTGTTTTTCTGAAATAATCGTTACCCCAACATATTCTTCAACGCCATCCACAACAAAATCGACTGTCTTTGCCGCAGATAAATATGTCAATATTGCATAGAGCGCAATTTCAATAGATAAAATGTAGGCACCAAACGAGAAGATGATAATATTGATTAATAATAGCACATCACCTATGGTGATTGAAAGCTTTTTGCTGAGCCAAATTGCCAATACCTCAGTACCATCAATAACACTGCCGCCTCGCATGGCCATCCCAATTCCCAATCCGAGAAAGAAACCACCAAACACGGCAATTAACAAACGATCTTCGGTAATGGTGGGATAGTCCACATAATGCACAACAAGGGCTAAAATGGCAATGGTGACAATACTCCTAACAGCGAATTTGACACTGAATGTTTTTGCCGCGAGAATTAGAAATGGGAGGTTGACTAAAATCAATAGAAAGCTCAAGTCAATTTGAGTGATGTTTTCTAAAAGCAGCGAAATACCTGTAGCGCCACCATCAATAAAACGGTTGGGCAATAAAAATCCCTTCAACCCGAAACCGGCCGAAAACACACCAATAAGGACATAGGTGTAATCCTTGATGAAGTGCTTAATCTCTACTTTGATTTGACGTGCTAAAGGAATTGCCTGCCTGTCTCTGATTTTTGAAGATGAATGTTTATGCTCAAGTTTTTTCCGAGCAATCGCAACTAATAACTTTGAGAAGAATGAACTCATCTTTTAGTCTTTGGGTTTTAGTTCCAGTGTATGAAAAAATATTTCACTTTAGCATTATCAGGAATCTGCGAAGCCTCAATAGAAATACTTCTATCAAAGCGTAAATTTGATGGCAATTCTTTTTTATCGATGGTAAAGGATGCATTAATCTCTTTGACACTCACAACAATTGAGTTGATGAGGTTGTCAATTTTTGAAATTTCATAGGCATTTTGGATATCCTTGAAACTGCTCATAATCGAAATACCTTTTTCAGTTTTATAGCGAGAATCTAAGATTCGGACGCTGTTGACCACGGAAGTTGAGTCTGCCCTTATCTGAGGAGAAATACTTAACAATGAAGTGCCATCTTTGCTAAATATTTCGATTGTATTGATATTTCTCGTAAACTCGTCTTTGCCAATATAGTTGGCAACGGAATCGTTCTCAAAAATTGATTTTAAATCTTTGATCTGTGTTGAATCCGTCAAGTTTCCGATATTGTGTTTTTGAATCAAAAACGGATCTTGGTCCTTTCCGCAACTGGACAATAAAAGAGAGAATAGGGTAATGTAAATAAATGTTCTATGCATTTTTAATGGTGAATTTAATTTCCGTAACACTTATCGTTATCGGTAGATAATTGGTTAATGATTGTTTTTTTTATTTCTTTTTCATGGCTTTTGAGAGAATGCCAAAAACACTTCTGATAAATGTAGCACTGGTGAGCACTTTTACAATAGGGTTCATTGCAGAGCTACGACGCGTGGTAGTAGTTCGCTGTTTGGATTGTGCTTTTTTTAAGTCTTCCAGTTCTTTTTTTACCTTTTCTTTTTCATCCTCAGCTTGCGCTTTTTCAATCTTTCTGTTCAGCATTTCATAAGCACTGTCCCTGTCTATGGTCTCATTGTATTTTTTGATCAATTTTGACTTGGACAGTAAGTCTGCCAATTCACTTTCGCTCAGAATGTCCATCCGGCTCATTGGTGCACGCATCATGGTCGCGGCCAATGGTGTAGGCCGTCCCTTTTCATCTAGAGCACTTACTAAAGCTTCGCCAGTTCCTAAAGAAGTTAAAACGCTTGCAGTGTCATAATAAATAGTATCAGGATAATTTTGTGCGGCTAATTTGATGGCTTTTCGGTCTTTGGCGGTAAAGGCTCTTAAGGCATGCTGAACTTTTAATCCTAATTGGCTCAAGACCGCTTCGGGAACATCAGTCGGATTTTGGGTGACAAAATAGATCCCTACGCCTTTACTTCGAATGAGTTTGATAATACTTTCAATTTGGTTTAAAAGGGCCGTTGATGCTTCATTAAAAATGAGATGAGCTTCCTCAATGAATATAACAAGTTCAGGTCGGTCGGTATCACCTCTTTCCGGAAAAGTTGAATAGATTTCCGCCAATAGCGTCAACATGAATGTTGAAAACAATTTTGGACGGTCTTGTATGTCCGTCAATCGAAGGATATTAATGTATCCTCTTCCATTGTCGTCAACTCTTAGCAAATCGTCCACTTCGAACGAGGTTTCTCCAAAAAACAAATCGGCACCTTGCTGTTCCAAGGCAACAAGCTTTCTTAGAATAGCCCCTGTAGAGGCGGTCGAAATTCGGCCATACTCTGATTCAAAGGCCTCTTTTCCTTCTTGGGTTGAGTATTGTAAGATCTTTTTAAAATCCTTGATATCCAAAAGTGGCATTTTATGATCATCGCAATATTTGAAAATCACTGACACAATTCCGGACTGAGTTTCGGTCAATTCCAAAATTCGAGATAAAAGCACGGGGCCAAATTCACTAACCGTGGCTCTTAATCGGACGCCATCTTGTTCAGATAAGGTTAAGATTTCAACCGGAAATCCTTTCGTTTCGTGCGGAATTCCGATTTTGGCGTGACGCTCATCGATTTTAACGTGCGGTGAACCCGGTACAGCCAACCCGCTTAAGTCTCCCTTGATGTCCATTAATAAAACGGGAATACCTTTTTCTGATAGCCCTTCTGCCAGCACTTGCAAGGTTTTTGTTTTCCCTGTTCCAGTAGCACCTGCAATCAGCCCGTGTCTGTTTAAAGTCTTTAAAGGTACATTGACAAGGGCGTTGGTAATGGTCTCACCATCTAGCATGGCAGCACCTAAGGTAATGAACTCGCCCTTATTGGTGTTTCCATCTTGGATATGCTTGAGGAAATCATCCTTTCTGGCCATAAATTCTAAATTTTGGATAAAAATAGTGTAATTTTATTCAAGTTTAAAAGATAAAAAATGAAACTTAAATCTGTTTTCTCCGTTATTTTGCTCACGTTCTTTGTCTTTGGATGCAAAAAGACTACTAATGAGGTTGTTTTTCATAAATCGCATGAGGCCAAAAAACAGGATACACCGTTTAGTGATGTGGTTGAGAGCAATGGCTTTTTGTTTTTAAGCGGACAGTTGGGAATGGACCATGGAACGCGTACTTTGGTTGACGGTGGTATTGAGGCTGAAACTAAGAAGTGTATTGAGAATATTAAAGCTGTTTTGGAACATCACCAATCCTCTTTGGATAAGGTCGTGAAATGTACCGTCATATTAAAAAGCATGGATGACTTTGTGGCATTTAATAGGATATACAAAGACTATTTTCCGAATAAACCTGCACGGACCACCTTTGCAGCAAGTGGATTGGCACTCAATGCCAGCATAGAAATTGAGGTTATTGCTTCCAAATAAAAACTTCTGTTTATTGGCCCCTAATTTTTAAGATTATCAAGTATCTTTGCACGCTATGACAAAAAGTGAAAAACAAGAGTTGATAGAACAAGGTCTTCTGCTGCCTTTGATGGAAGAGTTTTATACCATTCAAGGCGAAGGCTTTCACAAGGGAACCGCTGCTTATTTTATAAGACTTGGTGGATGTGATGTGGGGTGCCATTGGTGTGATGTCAAAGAAAGCTGGAATGCAGAACTGCATCCTCCAACTATGGCGGAATCAATTGTTGAAAATGCAGTAAAATATAGTAAAACCATTGTTGTTACTGGCGGGGAGCCTTTAATGTGGAATATGGATCCCCTAACTACTAGATTAAAGGAGAAGGGCTTGCAGATACATATTGAAACTTCTGGAGCCTATCAATTAACGGGAACATGGGATTGGATCTGTTTGTCACCAAAAAAATTAAAACTCCCTACTCAAGCGGTTTACGACAAAGCCAACGAGTTAAAAGTGATTGTTTATAATAAGGACGATTTTAGATTTGCGGAAGAACAGGCAGCGAAAGTCAATAAAGACTGTATATTATTTTTACAGCCAGAATGGAGCAAACGCGATAAAGTGATACCCGAAATTGTAGACTACGTCATGACAAATCCACAATGGAAAGTGTCTCTACAGACTCATAAATATTTGAATATCCCATAAAAAAAAGAGCTTAGACACCGAGGCCACTGAAAAAGTCCCCTTAAAAATATTGGGGTAAAAAGAGATAAAAAGGAGTGTAAACCGTAGTGTTTTCACTCCTTTTTTCGTATCTTTTTTACTGATTAACAAACACTTGGATATGTTAT
>Ga0208015_1000776_pt1 | contig 13973 bp, 16 predicted proteins | sample 26BtaG_FD_184101 | JGI IMG/M metagenome (GOLD analysis project Ga0208015, IMG submission 184101) | Marine viral communities from Cariaco Basin, Caribbean Sea - 26B_WHOI_OMZ_CsCl (SPAdes) (version 2) | ecosystem: Environmental > Aquatic > Marine > Oceanic | place: Caribbean Sea: Cariaco Basin...
GTTCTCGATTTGATTTTCAACGAAGGTCCGAACGCCTTATTATATCTTGAAAAACAACAATTACCCGTATAATGCTGCAATCCTTTATACATTACGGAATTCATTTTGGGCTGCCCTTGGTAATAGCTTTTCTCTTTTTTAGATCCAACTGGAAATCCGCCTATTTGATCATGATTGCGACCATGCTCATCGACTTGGATCATCTTTTGGCAACCCCCCTATTCGACCCTGGACGCTGTAGTATCAATTTCCATCCTCTTCATACCTATTATGCGATGGTTGTTTATGTTGGATTTCTATTTATTAAAAAGACAAGGATTTTGGGCATCGGATTGGTCATTCATATGATAGCAGACGCAACGGATTGTTGGATGATGACGCTTTGAGGTTCACGATTCAATGTTCAAGATTCAAGATTCAAGATTCAAGATTCAAGATTCAAGATTCAAGATTCAAGATTCAAGATTCAAGATTCAAGATTCAAGATTCAAGATTTTTTAAGGGTAAAAAAAAATAGTTGAAAAATGTATTGTTTTAGCTAAATAATTTCTGCGATACTCTGCGACCCGAGCGATAGCGAACTGGCGAAGCAAATCTTCGGGAGAAATCTAACATTACGATTTGCGATTTACGATTTGCGAAAATAAAAAAAAAGCCATATCACAAGGCTGTACAAAGAAATATCTACACATTTGAACATAGTCATAACTCTGAACTCATAATCTGAAACCCAATTGTCAACTGAAGACTGCTAACTGAAGACTGCCACCTGAAGACTGCCAACTACCTCACCTTCACCCGACTCATAATCGGAAAATGGTCTGAAAGCTTGACGTCAAAAGTTCGAAATCCGTTGATTTCGAAATGATCATCTACAAGAATAAAATCGATCCTCACCGGAAAGAACCTAAAATCGAAGGACCGTCCAAATCCATTTCCTGCTTCTACAAAGGCATCTTTAAGATTGTTGCCTTTAATTTTCTTATAGACATAGGAATAGGCCGTATTATTGAAATCGCCACAAACAATCGTCTTATAGGGACTAGTGGCCTTATGATCCAAAAACAAATCAGCTTGTGCCTGTTGCAATCTAAATGTATTGCCAACACGTCTAAATAGATTTTCAGCGGCTTCATTTTTCAGTGGATCCGTACTCGCATCAATTTTTAAAGATTGCAGATGCACATTATATATCCTAATCGTATCCTTGCCTCTCACAACATCGGCAAAAATGGCATTATTATAAGTATTTGGGAATTCTATAGAACCTGTATTGATGATTGGAAACTTAGAAAATATGGCCTGTCCATTTCTAATTTTGTTTCCTCCAACTGCTTCAAACCTAAAGTATTCCTTCATCACCAATCCATCATCAGGTCTATATTCCTGCATGCTGATGATATCAGGTTTTTTATCATCAATAAACCGACTTATCTCTTGGGCTGCATCAATGCCCGGAATCCACTTAAAAACATTGAACAAGCGTACATTGTAGTTCATCACGGCAATATTGTCAACATCATCTATTTGTTTTGATGAAGAAATCTTATATAATGATGCCACATGGTTAAAACCAATCAAAAGAACAATTAGGGATAATAGAAGTTGTTTTTTGACTTTTAAAAGCCAGTAGATCACAAACAGAAGATTGACAATAATCAAAAAAGGAACCGTTAAACTTAATACGGACAAAAAAGCGAAACGTTTTGGCTCAATGTACGGCAAGATATAGGCCAGTAAAAGAGTGGTCGCTGCAATTGAATTTAAGAAAAACAAAAGCTTATCAATAAGATTTAGTTTTTTCATGATTTTTAATCTTTAGCCTTGAATAAAAAAGCTTTTTCTTCCTCTGTCAGGCTTTCGTAACCACTTTTACTTATCTTATCTAGGATGAGATCAATTTGCTTTTGCTTACTAAACTCCTTAAACTCCGATTTATTATGACCCGCAACTGTATTTGACTTCCGTTTGTGTACAGTTTTTAAAGGCGATTTTTTTCCCCCTTTAAAAAGATTGGCAACACGATCCATTAGCTTTTCAAAACCCTTCCCTATGTCATTTCCTTTGATCAATTGGGTTGCGTAAAAATACCCCAAAGCTACACCACCCAAATGGGCAATATTGCCACCTTGGTTCGATCCAAAAAGACCAATAACATCAAAAACCACAAGGGCAACTCCAAGATGCCACAGTTTTATATTGAAAACAATCATTCTTACCTGAGTGTTCGGCATATAGGCACATAAAAAAATCAATAATGCCCTAACTCCCGCAGATGCCCCAACTAAGGCACCAGCAGGTTTCAAATAATTTTGAGGCAGCACATTATAGGCAAAAAGAAAAAAGAGTCCGCCCAGAATGATTCCTAAGAAATATACGTTCAACGTAAGTTTAGGGCTGAATAGATTGAGCATCATTTGCGAAACAAAGTAAAGCACCATCATATTAAATAGAATATGCAAAAACCCGTAATGGGTAAAGCCGTAGGTTATGATGCTCCAAGGTTTAAAGAGAAAATCGCCAGCATCTTTAGGCAATTCCAGCCAGTACAAACTTCCACCCGAATTAACAATGAGTGAAAGCAGTAGCCCAACCAAAAAAACAACCACATTGATAGCAATTATCTTTTCGAGCACATTGAGGTTTCTCAACTTCTCCTGAAGATCGTAATTTAATGATTTCATCTATCCCAACGGTTTTTATTGAATTGCGTTCGTTTCCAATACCACATGATCAAAAAGCCTGTAAGCGCTCCACCAACGTGGGCCATATAAGCCGTATTGCTCGGACTGAAAAATGACTGTCCAGAAATAGCAGAAATTACATCCAACAGAATAATGCCTGGAATAAAATATTTAGCCTTGATAGGGATAGGTAAAAATATCAACATCAATTTAGCCTCAGGATTCATCATCCCAAACGCAGCCAGAACCCCCATTATACAACCCGATGCACCTACCATTCTTGAGCTGGCGGCAATATTCATTTCAAAAAGTGCACTGAATGTTTGAGTATTCAGTACATTAGGATTGACATTATATTCCGCAAGTAAAGGAAGTAATTGATTCTGAAATAACTGCCCCTTGATATACCCACCTTCAGTGGCATTTATATTGGCGATTTTATGAATGAGTTCGGAGCTTAAATTAAGATCTGCAATATATTGATAGGCACTATAATATTCAAAATAGTTATATCCCAATTGAAATAATACAGCGCCCAATCCCGCCGAAATATAGATAAAGAGGAATTTGCTAGAGCCTAATTGATGCTCAACGGCAACACCAAACATCCAAAGAGCAAACATATTAAACAAGATGTGCATCCCACTGCCGTGCATAAACATGTGGGTAACGATCTGCCAAATTTTGAAGGAATCATTTACAGGAAAATGTAGTGAAAACCAATTGTAAAATATACCGTTTTGTATGGTAAGGGTCCCAATAAACATCAACACATTGATGATGAGCAAATGCTTAACCGTATCTGTAATTCCTCTCATTCTTTTTTGATCTTTTCTTTAATTAAAATTACATAAATTTTCTGTCAACTTCATCAATCGTCATTGTAATAAATGTGGCTCTATTGGAGGGAGAAACAGAAGGCTCTTTACATGCAAATAAGCTATTCACTAAATGTTCTTGCTCTAAATTTGAGAGAGATTGTCCCGTTTTAATAGCCAAACTCTTCGCCATGGACTTTGCCAATAAATCGGTCGCACTGAAATGACTGTCGGGCACCTCCTGCTCCACATCGCTAATAAGTTGTTCCAAAATCATCGAAACTTCACTATCTGGAACATTGATTGGAAGTCCTGTAATTTCAACCAAGTTTTCATCAATTGCAGAAAACACAAAACCCGTAGCTTCCAAATCGTCCTTCAGTTGATTTAAAATAGTTAGTTCCGATCCTGTAAAATGTAATTGCAAGGGGAATAACAATTGTTGACTTACCGCTTCCTTGACCGTCATACTCTTTAATAAGCCTTCATATAAAATCCGTTGATGCGCTCTATGTTGATCAATCATCAACATACCTGATTTTATCGTGCTGATAATGTATTTATTTTGAAATTGATAGGTGCTTTGCGTAGTTTCTATGTGCAATTCACCATCAAACAACGATGATTTTTCTGGTTCACTTTCAAATTCTACCTGGCTAAAATCCTGTGTATCACGGGTGCCTTTTGACTCCAAACCAACATACAAACTATCCCAATTATTTGGTGTTTGTTTTCGAAATGCCGTGATCTGCTTGCCAGAAACACGTTCTTGCCGAAACGGATTGAAATTCCTGTCCACCTCAACAGTCGGTGTTGTCGCTCCTTTATCCTTATAATTATAGGGTGTATCCAGATTCGTGTCATAGTCAAAATCCAAGACCGGCGCAATATTGAATTGGCCCAAACTATGTTTTACTGAAGATCTCAAAATCGCATATAAGGTATGTTCATCATCAAATTTGATTTCAGTTTTGGTGGGATGGATATTAATATCAATTGATTTTGGATCGACCGTCAGATTTAAAAAATATATGGGGTGATTCCCATCCTTGATCAATCCCTCAAACGCCGCATTGATGGCATGATTGAGATAAGGACTTTTGATAAAGCGGTTATTGACAAAAAAAAATTGTTCAGATCGACTCTTTTTTGCGAACTGTGGTTTACCCACAAATCCAGAGATTGTCAAGACTTCAGTCGTTTCCTCAACTGGAACAAGCTTCTCATTGGTTTTGGCCCCGAAGATATTGACAACGCGTTGGCGGTAATTGCTTTCGTGCAAATTGAATAGCTGGCTGCCATTATGGTACATGGAAAATGCAACTTGTGGATGAGCCAAAGCGACACGATGGAATTCATCAATAATATGACGCAATTCGACCGTGTTTGATTTTAAAAAATTACGACGTGCTGGAATATTAAAAAATAAATGTTTTACGGCAATTGAAGTACCTGTTGGTGTCACGGTGACTTCTTGTGCTTTAATTTCACTGCCTTCGATGTTTATGTATGTTCCAAGTTCATCCTCGGCCTGTTTTGATTTTAGCTCCACATGGGCAATCGCCGCAATACTTGCCAAAGCTTCTCCCCTAAACCCTTTGGTATTTAAACTAAACAAATCATCGGCAGAACGGATTTTTGAAGTGGCGTGACGTTCAAAACTCAAGCGTGCATCCGTAGCGCTCATGCCTTTTCCATTATCTATCACCTGAACCAAAGTCTTGCCCGCATCCTTAATGATCAACTTGATTGAGGTAGAATCAGCGTCAATGGCATTTTCCATCAATTCCTTGACCACAGAAGCTGGACGTTGCACGACCTCTCCTGCTGCAATTTGATTGGCAACATGATCTGGTAAAAGTTGAATGATATCTGACATTAGCCTTTTGAAAAGAATATTGACAAATCGAAGCCTATGATCAACAGAAAAATAAATATTAAAATTCCAACGATAATAAGAGTTCGTCTGTTGGCTCCGGAGTCTGGTGTGTTTTTATAATCGTCCCAAGCGTTTTCAAATTTCCCTTTTAAACCAACTTTTCCAACCGTTTTTCTGTGTTCATCAAATTTGTGCTTGATCTCAAAGGGATTCTCCTCACCTTTATAGTATCGTGGTGTGTAGCTAAATTTTTTGTTTTGACGTGTTTTAAAGATGCTCATAATTTCTAAATTTCGTAGTTACTTAAAACATACCAAATAACAATTACCATACCTAAAAAAATTAGGAGTATAGGTAATGTCCGCGCTTTTTGCTTGCGCTGTGTTTTTTGACGCCACTTGGATTCAAATTCCATGGAATTCTCCTTCTGATGCTCTCTGAGATGTCTTGGCGTGTAACTGAAACGTTTAGGTCGACGCTGTTTAAATAAATTCACTATTGAACGCTTTGCCTTTGTGAACTTCAAATGTACTCAAAATACGAGGAAAAACGATGCTATTACTGCTAAAAATTGTTAATAATGGAGCGGAAGCACGAAGCTTGATGTTGGAAGGATATGTGTTCAATGACGGATGACGGATGACGGATGACGGATGACGGTGACGGATGACGGCTGAGTTAGGGTCTGATGATCGTCGATTGCTGAAAGTTCTTTAAACAGAGTTTCGCCAAGAGTCACAGAATAAGACAATAAACATTCGTGAATTCGTGGCTAAAAAACACACGACTGATTGCCAACCACCGACTGAGAACTGCATAGCCTACTGATGACTGCCTACTGAAGACTAAAAACCAATCATCCCTGACGCAACACAGCCATTTTGATCGCCGCCACAGCAGCTTCAACGCCTTTATTGCCGTGTTTTCCTCCAGATCTTTCAATAGACTGTTGCATATTATCGTCGGTAAGCACACAAAAAATCACAGGAGTGTCGTTCAACACATTTAAATCCTTGATCCCTTGTGACACTGCTTCGCATACAAAATCAAAATGTTTGGTTTCGCCTTGAATCACACTCCCTATAGCGATAACGGCATCCACCTTGTGCTCTTGCATTTTCTTGCAGCCATAGATCAATTCATAACTTCCTGGCACATGCCAACTAATGATATTGTCAGGTAAGGTACCGTGTTCAATCAAGGTGTCGAGGGCACCTTTATGAAGATTGTCCGTGATATTACTGTTCCATTCTGAAACAACAATCCCAAATCGAAAGTTCTTCGCATTTGGGATTGTGTTTTTATCGTAGTCGGATAAGTTTTTATTTTTTGTTGCCATTTTCTACAAACTTGCTTGCGCTTTTCCTATAAAGACATCAATATTGCCAGCCTCAGTGGAATTTGGGTAGTTTTCTTTTATAGCTGTAAAATGATCAAGTGCTTTTTTGGTTTTACCTAAATTCAGCGCCACATTCCCAGCTTTAAATAAAAACATTGGGGTGGTATAAGTGTTTTTGTTCATGTTGGCTGCCTTTTCATAGTAGCTCAGAGCATCTTCAGGCTGATTTAACTGAACAAATGCATCGCCAATTCTTCCACTGGCTATTGGTCCCAACAGTTCATCCTTACTTGAAAAATTACCCAAGTACTTGACCGTGTTTGCGTAATCATTCAAATTGTAATAAGCCATTCCTGCATAATAATTAGCTAAATTAGCAGCAGGTGTGCCTTTATATTCTTCAATAATATCCAACATTCCATACTTGCCTTCTCCACCATTTAAAGATAAAGTGTATAATGAATCTTTAGCTGCAACGCCATTAAGGGCTTGTTCAAAATATTGTTGGGCTTTGTACATTTCGTTCATTGCCTCACTCGCTTTAGGTTCTGCAACAAATTTGTTGTAAGCCAAATATCCTAAAACAACAACTACAATCGTTGCAACCGCACCAATAATATAATTTTGGTTCTTTACTGCCCATTCTTCAGTTTTCGAAGCAGTCTCATCCAAAGTATTAAATACCTCAGCCGTTGTTGAGTTTTCTTCTAAAGCTTCTGTCTTTTCAGCCTTTGTTTTCGGTTTGTAACCTCTTTTCTTATAAGTTGCCATATCGTCATAATTAATGCGCCGCAAAATTAAAATTTTTATTGGTATATAAAAGGTATATTATTTGTTATTTTTCAATAATTTGCACTTCCTTTCGCAATGTTGACAAACAATTCTTTTTTAAAGCGAATTTTTAAATGATTTTAAACTCACTTTCCTTACTGAATTACAAAAATTTCGACAGTCAAAACTTCACTTTTGACCATAAGATCAATTGTTTTGTGGGGGCCAATGGCATTGGAAAGACCAACGTTTTGGACGCCATATACCATCTGTCTTTTGGAAAAAGTTATTTTAATCCGATAGCATCCCAAAATATAAAACACGGGGAGGATTTTTTTGTGGTGGAAGGGATTTTTGAGAAAGATAATCGTGAAGAAAAAATTCTTGTTTCGTTAAAAAAGTCACAAAAAAAGATAATTAAGCGAAATTCTAAGGCATACGAGCGATTTAGCGACCATATTGGCTTCATTCCTTTGGTCATTATCTCTCCAGCAGATAGGGATTTGATTATTGAAGGCAGTGAAACCAGACGAAAATTTATTGACAGCGTCATTTCACAAGGCGATAAAAATTACCTCAATCAACTCATCAATTACAATAAAATTTTACAACAGCGAAATGCCCTATTGAAGTATTTTGCACTTAACAATACGTTTAACGCACAAACGTTGGAAGTTTATAATGATCAGCTGCATACTTATGGTTCAGAAATCTTTGCTATCAGAAAGGCGTTTTTGGAAACCTTTATCCCTATTTTCAAAACACGCTACAATGCCATAAGCAATCACCAAGAACCTGTTCACCTAACCTATAAAAGTGATTTGTTTGAAAACGATTTGAAATCACTTTTAAAAATCAATCTCAACAAGGACAAGGCGCTCCAATACACTTCTGTTGGAATTCATAAAGACGATTTGAGTTTTGAGATTGACGATTTTCCGATTAAAAGATTCGGAAGCCAAGGACAGCAAAAATCGTTCTTGATTGCGTTAAAATTGGCACAATTTGATTTTATCAAGCAGAAAAGCGGAGTTTCTCCTATTTTGCTTTTGGATGATATTTTCGATAAATTAGATGAAAATCGTGTGGCCCAAATCATTGGGTTGGTCAATAATGAAAATTTCGGGCAGCTTTTTATTAGTGACACACATGCCGATCGGACCGAAGCTATAATAAAACAGGTACATCAATCTTATAAGATATTTAAGCTAAAATGAAAACGTCCACCTTTAAAATTCATCGTCTGCGGACAGATAGGCAAATTCCATCAGCCTTCAATATTTTTGGAAATTTATACTTGATTTTGGAAAATGAATACACCACATCCTTATGAAAAAATATACTATTTTAATTTTTAGCCTTATTTTATTAAGTTGTTCCAACGATCCTAATGGGTTGATTACCCATTTAAACGGCTATTGGGAAATCGATGAAGTCATCATGCCCGATGGTTCCAAACGCGAATACACCTATAACGATACCGTAGATTATTTCAGCATTTCCGATAGCCTAACTGGGTTTCGCAAAAAATTGAAGCCAAGTTTTGACGGCACCTATACCACCTCTGACGATTCTGAAGACCTAAAATTGAAAATTGAAAACGACAGTCTCCACATTTATTACACGACCCCTTTTGCCAACTGGAAAGAAACCGTTTTAGATGCCACCGAGGAAAGACTATTTATTATAAATGATCAAAAGATAAAGTATCTATATAAGCGCTTTGAGCCAATAATTGTTGAAAAATCAAATTCCACTTCTGCCGACAGGTAGACAAAAAACAAATTTCATAATGGCAAAACGTACCAAAGACCAGCTTTCTATCAGTGACCTCCTCAAAGAATTTGTGGAAACCAACAGACTCCAATCAGGTTTGGACAAAGTGAATGTCAAGGATGCTTGGGCACAAATGATGGGTAATGGCGTCAACAATTACACCACGTCCATACATTTGGAGCGCGACACGCTTTATGTACAACTCAGTTCCAGCGTTTTAAGGGAAGAGCTCAGTTATGGCAATCAAAAAATCATAAAAATGTTGAACGAGGCCCTCGGTAAAGAGGTAGTAAAGAAATTGGTACTTCGCTAAAAATCACGTATCCCCTTCATTAAAAGATAAGTAATTTCTTCTTTGGACTTATATTTCGGCAATATTTCTTATTTTCAAAGCCCTAACCAAGTTATTTTATGAAATATTTTAAATTTCTGCTGACTTTAGCACTTACAATAGTAGTTTTTATTGGTCTCAACAGCAAATTTGGCAGCACTCCGCCCATGGGCAAATTTTTAAGTCCCAATCAAGGATTCTGGCAAAATGAACAGGATGAGAACCTCAGTTCCACCGTGCAAATCGATGGTTTAGAGGATGAAGTCACCGTTCATTACGACGAACATTTGATTCCGCATGTATTTGCACAAAACAACACCGATCTCTATCGTGCACAAGGGTTTTTGACCGCCAAACATCGCTTGTGGCAACTGGAATTTCAAACTTTTGCCGCTGGAGGACGCTTAGCTGAAATATTTGGGGAGCAAGCCTTGGACTATGACCGACAAGAACGTCGACGCGGTATGGATTTTGGAGCAGAAAATGCTCTCCAAAAAATGAAGGAAGATCCGGAAACATTGAGCTATATTGAAGCGTATCGAGATGGAGTAAATAGTTATATCAATCAGTTAAAGCCCAAAGACTATCCAGTGGAGTATAAATTATTGGATTATGCACCAGAACCTTGGACCATAAAAAAAACAGCACTCTTGCTGATGTATATGACTAAGATGTTAGCGGGAAGAGAAGCCGATCTGGAACACACCAATGCTTTGGCAAAATTCGGAAAAGAGCGCTACGATCTTTTATATCCAGATTTTTATAATGTTAACGATCCGGTCATCCCTAAAGAAACCGATTGGAGCTTTATAGACATAGAAATGCCGGAAGCAACTGAGAACGAATCTTCCATAGACTCCATATCCATTACAGAAACCATAGATAAACCACATGCGCAAAATGGCAGTAATAACTGGGCCGTTTCTGGAGAAAAATCCTATTCAGGACATCCTATTTTGGCCAATGACCCACATCTGGGCCTCAACCTCCCTGCCATTTGGTTTGTGATGCAATTGGCAACGCCAGAGCACAACAGCTACGGCGCCACTTTACCTGGGGCTCTGGGCATCATTTCAGGCTACAACAATCATATTTCTTGGGGAGAGACCAATGCCACCCGTGATGTTATTGATTGGTATAAGATTGAATTTAAGGATGATACCAGAAAAGAATACAAACACGATGGCCAATGGAAGAAAACCACACATCGCATTGAGGAAATCAAAATAAGAAACAAAGAAACCCTCTACGACACCATCATTTACACTCACCATGGACCTGTCACATATGACCACAATTTCAAAGGCGACAATGCAAAGTCAGGTTACGCCATGCAATGGGTTGGCCATATTGGTGGAAACAACCAGCGTACATTTTTAAAACTTAATGAAGGAAAAAATTATGACGATTACCTCGACGCACTAAAAAGCTATACGGCTCCCGCCCAAAACTTTGTATTTGCCTCTACCGAAGGTGATATTGCCTTATGGATCCAAGGTAAATTCCCTAACAAATGGAAAGGGCAAGGCAAATTTTTATTGGACGGAAGCAATCCAAAACACGATTGGCAGAGTTTTATTCCTCAAGAATTCAATGCCCATACCAAAAACCCCGAGCGTGGATTTGTAAGTTCGGCAAACCAGCACCCCGTAGATCCTTCCTACCCTTTTTACGTTTACAACGATGGATACGAAACCTATAGAAACCGAGTGATCAATGATTTTTTCAGAGCAAAGGATCAATTCGACATCCAAGATTTCAAGAACTTACAGAACAACAACTACAATCTAAAGGCCTCCGAATTGTTACCCTATATTTTTGATAATATGGAAACATCCACCTTGACCAACGACGAAACAGAAATCCTTAACACTATTAAAACGTGGGATTTTTATAGTGAAATCGATCAACTCGCACCGAGTATTTGGGAAACTTGGTGGACAAAACTATACAAGACCGTGTGGGATGAATTTGATGCCGATACTATGGCGTTGGAAAAACCATACACCTATCAAACCATTTATATGCTTAAAAATCATCCGAAGGACGAGTTAATGGATATTCTGAGCACACCTGAAAAAGAGACAGCAAAAGATCTGTTCTTGATCACTTTTAAAGAAACGGCAAAAGAACTTACAGAATGGAGAGCCGAGCATGGCAACTATAATTGGGGTGTCTACAAGGCCACATTTGTTGGCCATTTGCTACAAGCACTGCCTGCCTTTTCACGATTTGATCTGCACATTGGTGGCGATTACAACACGGTCAATGCAGCCGCAAAAAACCACGGTCCATCATGGCGGATGATCGTAGAAATGACGTCGCCTCCAACCGGTTATGGTATTTATCCAGGTGGGCAGTCCGGGAATCCGGGCAGTAAATATTATGACAATTTCATCGACCGATGGGCCGTTGGAGAATATATGGACTTGTTGTTTATGCAAAGCGAACAAGACACTGAACAAATCATCGCAAGTCAAACCCTAACCCCAAAACAATGAAAAAGAACCTTATCAATTTTATAGTCACCTTGATCATTGCCGTTATCCTATCACAATTTTTGCCTTGGTGGCACGTGATGGCGGCTGGTTTTATTTCTGCTGTATTTTTCAGTCTGAATCGCGCGGCAGTATTTTATATTCCTTTTTTGGCTATCTTTATATATTGGACAATCTATGCGTTCTGGTTGAGTCAAGCGAATGATTTTATTCTATCCAAAAAAATCGCAGTCCTATTGCCTCTGGGAGGCAGTTGGTTTGTGTTGCTTTTAGTTACAGGATGTATTGGTGGCATTGCTGCAGGAGTTGCAGCCCTATTGGGGAAACAATGCCGTAACCTGGTTCAACGTTAGACAGTATTCACTCACAAATAAAAATCATACGCTTATGAAAAGGCTCATTTTAATAATTGTCCTGATTCCATTTTTCGCATTTAATATTCAGAATAATCCTGACGACTTCGTTGGTAAATGGGTTGGAAGTGATAACAACGATGTTGGCGCGGTTATTTTTGAGAAGGATGGCTTCGCTGCCTTTGAAATTGGCGGACAAATAATGGGTGGAAAGGAATTTGTGATTAATGGTAAAAGAGGTCAGATGACCTACAGCATTAACAAAGAAACCAAACCCATTCAAATTGATTTCACTCTTACAAAGCTCGAGTCTGGAGAGCAAAAAACCTTATTGGCAATTGCCGAATTTATTGAGGAAGATGTTATTAATTTTGCCCTTTCCTTTGAGGACATTAGACCATCATCTTTTGATGAAAAGTCCGTAATCCTGACTCGTGTTAAACCCTAGTTGTCGAGAAAATATAACGATAAGAAACATTTCAAATAACCCATACCATATTTATTGACAATATCTTAGACCATAGCCAATATATCTGCAAAAGTATCTGGACTATTGTTTTACGAGACTTTGGATGGTTCCAACTTCAAATTTCAGCAATCGTCAATTATAATCTTAACAGGGATAAAAAAAAGATGGCCTAAAAAGCATTTTGTATGGTTTTTGGCACTATCTTTGGGCTATTATATACAATTAATTTAATATTTTATTACAATGAGTAAAGGAACAGTAAAATTTTTCAACGATGCTAAAGGCTTCGGTTTTATCGTGGAAGAAGGAAACAACAAAGAACATTTTGTTCACATTTCAGGATTAATCGACGAGATTCGTGAAGGCGATGAAGTTGAATTCGATCTTACAGAAGGAAAAAAAGGATTAAACGCAGTTAACGTAAAAGTTATCTAATATATAAGCTTTTTTAAATGATAAAGCCCTGCAACTGAAGTTGTGGGGCTTTTTGCTTATAGAGCTTATAGAATTCAGGGTATTTGAAAACTCAACAAAAAAAGGCTCGGAACCAATCGCTCCGAGCTTTTTATATGTAACAGGAATGTAACAGGTTAAACCCTTAAAACATCTCTCTTCCTGCAAAATGGAATGCGCTTTCAATGGCAGCATTCTCATCGCTATCACTTCCATGCACAGCATTTTCACCAATAGAAGCAGCATAGAGTTTACGAATAGTACCTTCAGCTGCATCAGCTGGATTTGTAGCACCAATCAAGGTTCTGAAATCCTCAACGGCATTGTCTTTTTCTAAAACCGCAGCTACAATCGGTCCGCGTGTCATATATTCTACCAACTCGCCATAAAAAGGTCTTTCGCTGTGTATAGCATAAAACTCCTTGGCATCAGCAGTAGTCATTTGAGTTAATTTTAATGCTACAATTTTAAAGCCCGAAGCACTAATTTTATCCAAAATTGCGCCAATATGTCCTTTCTCGACGGCATCTGGCTTAAGCATTGTAAACGTTCTGTTAGTTGTCATATTTATAATTTAATTAATTCTGATTACTATTAGGGAT
>Ga0208015_1000786_pt1 | contig 13769 bp, 11 predicted proteins | sample 26BtaG_FD_184101 | JGI IMG/M metagenome (GOLD analysis project Ga0208015, IMG submission 184101) | Marine viral communities from Cariaco Basin, Caribbean Sea - 26B_WHOI_OMZ_CsCl (SPAdes) (version 2) | ecosystem: Environmental > Aquatic > Marine > Oceanic | place: Caribbean Sea: Cariaco Basin...
CGCTTAGCGAGCTATAGCGTATACCGTCAATAAGCACTAATATTTGCTTACCTTCATAGCCTCGCATGTATATTTTTGATACTGAACCCATACCGCCGTTAGAGTAATGGCTAATACCTGGTTGGCGCTGCAATATCTCTAAAGCCGTTTGTCCTTGATAACGCTTGAGCGCTTCGCTATCAACAACGCGAGTCTGAGCAACCACATTACTGGTTTTGGTAGGCGTACGCGTTGCTGTCACGACAATTTTATCAAGCTCAACCTGTGGCATCTCACCGTTATCAATGCTGGTTGTCTCAGGGGTCACTGCCATCGCGGTGTTGGCGGCAAGCAAACCAAGCGCGCTTAAAATACTTAGGCGAAGATAGGTACGTGAAGATAAACGTGATAAAGACATGGTCAATTCCAAAATAATCAAATTAAAAAATATAGAAATAAGAAATAACTATTAAGACGTAAAAGGTGTCAAAAATTACAAAAAAAAATAAATAGGCAAAACTGCGCTCATTATCTACAAAAATTATCCCTTTATAAACCACTTTAACCTAATCTTTCCTCAAGGTAGGTTGAATGACGCTCATGGTCGGAGCGGTAAAGCAAAACGCCTAAATAAATTTGACGGCAGCCATCTACAAAAACATGCAATCAAAAGCACTGTTGTGATAAATAATTGTTATGATAGTAAGGGTTTTATCTGCCCTTTTTGTGCCACTCATCAAGCTAAGAGGTTTGTTTTGTCTATTAAGCACCATCTGACTTTTCGTCAGGCTCCAGATGTACTGTCTACCAGCCTAAAAACCCCGTTTATCACTATGATGCTTTTGCTTATCATGGCGATGAGCGTACTGCTGCCCACAGCGTCCTTTGCTGCAGAAACGACAACGCTTGGCGTAAATGGCACGACTGGCAGTGAAGAGTCGGCAAGCACGCCTATACCAGATTCGTTTGGGCGCGACACGCCGCGCCATACGGTACAAGGGTTTATTAAGGCGCTGGGCGAAAACGACTACCTGCTGGCGAGCAATTATCTTAATTTGTCTAAGTCGGACAATCCCACCACGGTCGTGCGTCAGTTTAAGCAAGCACTAGATGCTGGCGGCCGTTTTCAGCCTGACCTACAAATCAGTAATACACCTGAGGGTAATCTCACGGATCAATTACCACCGAATCAAGAAAACGTCGGGGTCATCAATGTCGGAGAAACAAGCGTCCCGTTGGTGCTTGAGAGAGTGCTGTCTAAGCAAGGCGAACAGTATTGGCAGTTTTCTAGTGAGACGCTCAGCTCGGTACCCGAAGTGATAGAAAACACCGAGCCGACGTTGGTGTCTCGCTATACAGTTGACTCATTGGAAGGCAAAAAGCTGTTTGGCTATCAGATGGCGGACTTAGTGGCGGCGCTGACGATGATCGTCAGCAGTTTTGTCTTTACTTATATTTTAGTCTGGCTACTGTATCATCTTCTGCGAATCGCCTATCCGCGAGTACGCGGCGTCCCGCTACCTTTGCCAAACAAAGTGGTACTGCCACTCTCTGTGGTCATTATGGCGCTGATACTGTCTGAGGTGATGGTCTATGCTGGCGTCTCGGTGACGCTGCGAGAGCCGGTCAATCGTTTTGCTGATATCGCCTCGTGGTTGGCGTTGACTTGGTTATTACTGCGCGTCATTGATGCGATATTTACCCGCGCGGTCAATTTAAGCTATAAGAAAAACTATACCGAGCGTGTCTCTATCTTAGGGCTGCTACGAAAAGTCGTCAAAGCGTTGCTGCTCATCTTTGCGGTGATTGTCATCTTTGGTAATTTAGGGTTTGATTTGACCACAGGGATTGCCGCACTAGGGGTCGGTGGTCTGGCATTGGCGCTTGGTGCGCAAAAGACCATCGAAAACCTCGTCGGTAGTGTGGTGGTGGTCGCAGATTCTCCCGTACGCATAGGGGACTATTGTAAATTTGGCACGTATGAAGGCACGGTCATCGATATCGGTATTCGCTCATCACGCGTGCGCACCTTGACGCGTACCATCGTCACTGTGCCAAACGGTGATTTTTCTTCGATGCAAATCGAAAACTTTACCTCGCGTGATATGTTTCGTTTTTTCCATCAGCTATATCTAAAACGTACTGCTGATCTTGATGTAATCTTCAAAATGGTTAATGACTTGGATGAATTTATAAAAGAGCATGATTTGACCAATCAGGAGTGGAATCAAGTCAATATTTTGGAGCTGCGTCAAGACTGCTATGTCATCCAATTGCAGGCCTATATCAATGCTGTTGATATTATTGAATTTTATGACAAACAGAATGTTTTATTTGTCGATATATTAACCCAAGTGGCAAAATATAAGGTTGAGCATGCATTGCCAACTCAGCAGCTAATCGTCAATCAAGCTGAGCTTGAACATCACATGGAAAATAATACGACTGAAATAGAGGAAGGTAGCTCAGAGAATAATGGCGATACAAATAATCATGAAACAAACGTTGGCATAGATAATGGTGACGGTGTTGATATCACTAAAAACGTTGATGCTACTAAAGACGAAGACAAAAACAATGCTGCTAACACTGATGATGCACTAAACCAGCATAATCCATCTCTGGCAACAGTAAGTCGAAGTGGGGCGCTCAAAGCACTAAAACATAAAAGTCGTATGCTAAGAAAAAGTAAGTTTAAGCACACTAAAAACAAATCTGGCTTTTCTATATGGAACCAGCCTTAAAAGAGACTCTTTGCTCACGAATGGTAGTGAATAACACTGGCTATGTTTTTTGCTCAATTAGTTATAAAGGTACTGCGGTTTTATCACGTAATGAGCCGTAGTACGACCAAAGCAATAGACTGGCAGCGCTGCGATAAGGTGACCAGTGCTGAGTTAGGTCTTTAAGCTGCTTAGGGGTTGGGCGCTCTGCTAAGCCTAATAACTCCATGGCTGCAACTTTAATGGCCAAATCATCGACAGCTAGTATGTCTGCACGTTTTAGTGAAAATAATAAATACATCTCAGCTGTCCAACGTCCAATGCCTGTTACGGCTGTCAAGGTTGTTATGACATCTTCATTTGGTAAAGTTTCTAAGGCTGCAAAGTCTATATCATGATCCACTAAAGAGCGTACATAACGAGTTTTTTGCTTAGACAATCCTTGCGTCTTCAAACTATCGTCTGTCGCTTCACGTATTGCTTGCGGGGTGAACAATTCTGCATCAACCAACCGTTTCCAAATACTGGCAGCGGCGGCAACTGATAACTGCTGACCGACCATCGCTCTCATCAACTGCTCAAACCCACCTGCATTATGCCTAAGATTAGGTGTGCCAACCTGCTTATGGACAGGAGCAAACCTTGGTTCAATGGTAATCAGTGCAGCAATTTGCTGTTCTAGTTCGTTGGTGTTTTCAATAGTCTGTATGCTCATAGTGATTTCGCTTTGCTAATTAGAAGGTGCTCAAGTCAAGATATTAACGCAGAATGAGAAGCTAACATTAACTGAAATGTACATGAAAGAGAGCATTCATTAAAGGAAGCATTGTTGCAGTCCATGTCTAGTCCATAAGTGATTGATAAAAAAAGGACTGCGAATAAGCAGTCCTTTTTTATCACTAACAATAGACCTATTCGCCATCTGCTTTAGGTTTTTTAAGTAGTACCAATACAGCACCGTTACCACCATCTTTTGGTGGTGCAGAACAAAACGCTAGTACTTCTGGCAATTGACGCAACCAGCCATTGATACAGGTTTTTAGAATTGCTTCACTACCTTTACCATGGACAATTTTTACCATAGTTTCGTTTTTCTGCTTGGCTTGGCTCAATAATTGAGTCATCGCTTCGCGTGCCTCTTCTATTGTACAGCCATGGATATCTACCGCATCATACCAGCGCAGCTTGCCTTTTTTGAGTTGATCAAAGATTTTATTTTGCAGTGTTGGTTGCTTATAAGACAAATAAGCTTCAGCAGCTACTGGGTTTAGTAGTGCTTGCATATCTGACAAGCCTGCACCTAAATCACTGGCTTCACTACCTTGAGCCGCAGCACGTTTTGATAGTGTCGCTGCATCAGGTTTACCTGCTCTAGCTGCGCTGGCAGGTGAGCGGACATTTTTGTCTTCTAACTGATTGACACCGTGCATGGCTTGCATAAATAGAACTTTATCGTCATCGATATGTTCACTATCTAGCTGCTTAACTGTCTTTTTTACTTGCTTTTGAGTCGGTAGCGACACCGGCTCAGTTGGCTTTTGATTCTCACCTTCAGGTGAATTGATATCACGGCCTTTGCTCAGCTGGCCTTTGAGTTCTTTAAGCTGGTCTTGCATTTCTTTTGAAAACAGAGAGTTTGACATAAAAGTTAACGTATCGTTGATTGATGAATGGTTGATTGAACAATGTCTATAGCACAGACATTGTTCAAGCTATCGAGCATTTATTGAAACATAAATTATTGAGTTACTTTACCCGTCTGCTGCGACGCCCGCAAGTAAGGATTGTAACGCTTGCCCTGGATGATCAGTTTTCATAAATTGCTCACCGATTAGAAAGTGCTGAATCTCATTATTTAACATGAGACGAATATCATCACTGCTATGAATACCACTTTCGGTCACGATAAGTGGTTTTTGCTCAGCACTATCAGTAGCAAGTGCGTCGTTTAAAATATTCTTAAGATCAAGCGTGTTTTGCAGGTCAACATCGAAGGTATTTAAATCACGGTTATTGATACCGTAGATATTGTGTACTGAACGTGGCAATTGTAGCGCACGTTCAAGCTCAGACTTAGTGTGTACTTCTATCAATACGTCCATACCAAGCTCAATACTGAGTGCATGTAGCTCTTGTACTTGGGCATCATCTAAGCAAGCCATAATGAGTAGGATGCAGTCAGCGCCCATTAGGTAGGATTGATAAATTTGATAGACATCAATCATAAAGTCTTTACGTAATATCGGTAGACTTGAGGTATTAGCCGCCTGAATAAGGTAGCTGGCATCACCCTGAAAGTAATCACGGTCGGTCAATACAGACAGACAACTAGCACCCGCTTGCTCATACTGCTGCGCAAATAGAGCAGGGGTAAAGTTATGATTGATAATGCCTTTAGACGGTGAGGCTTTTTTAATCTCAGCAATGATACCGATACCATTTTCTTTAGCGCCAGCAGCACGTAATGCCGCGGCAAAACCTCGACGCGGTTTATCATCAGCTGCGACCTGTGCTTTCAAGTCCTCTAGAGACAAAGCTTCGCGAGCGGCTTTTACTTCTTCTACTTTGGTGGCGACAATGCGCTGTAGCACTGATGGTATGTCTGAATGAGTTGTGGTCATACTGGTATCCGAATATCGTTAAATGTAAATATAGTAAGAAAACTATTAATAACTACTAAATGGCTACGACGTTGTCCTTCTTAGATGTACGACTTGTACAATCTGCGGTCGGCTGCCTGTTATCCTTTTTAAATTTCTTTGACTATAGACAGTATATAAATGCGTATAGATTAACCTTGAGCGACTAGCTGTTGGGTATAGTTGGCTAAAGACTCAAGTTTGAGTAAAGCATCGCCATTTTGAATGATTTTTTGTGCTCGGCTAACACCGTTAGGGTAGTTGCTGGCAAGCCCTGCGGTGTATATCGCGGCACCTGCATTTAGCGCAATCATGTCACGTGCTTTAAGTACAGCACGGTCATGGGTGTCGGCTCCAGATAGCGCAGCACGAATCAACTCAAGACTTTGTGCTGGAGAGTCGACATCGAGGCCAATAAGGGTTTGTGACTCGATACCCGCATCTTCTGGCATTATGTCATAGACTGATATCTCACCATCTTTTAGCTCAGCGACTGTGGTCGAAGTCGCAAGACTGATTTCATCAAGACCATCTTTTGCGCCTACTACCATGACATGACGTGCGCCTAAGTTTTTCATCACCTTGGCAATTGGCTCACATAACTGCGCGGTAAACACACCGATGACTAAGTTTGGTGTGCCAGCAGGGTTGGTCAATGGGCCCAAAATATTAAAGATGGTACGCGCTTTTAATTCACGGCGTACAGGGTTGGCGTAACGCATGGCGCTGTGATGATTGGGTGCGAATAAAAACCCGATACCCTGATTTTCGATACAGTCTTTTGCTTGCTCTGGCGTGAGCGCAAGACTGATACCTGCTTGCTCAAGTAAGTCTGAGCTACCAGATTTGGTCGAGACGCCGCGATTGCCGTGCTTGGCAACTTGTGCACCAGCTGCCGCAACAACCAATGCCGATGCAGTCGAGACATTGAACAGATTAGCACCATCACCGCCAGTACCAACGATATCTACCAAGTAATCACAGTTCTTTGGTTCAATATTGGCGGCTAGTGCACGCATGGCGCTGGCTGAAGCAGTAATCTCGTCAATGGATTCGCCCTTCATACGTAGTCCCGTCAAGATAGCGCCCATCATAGCGTCGCTACATCTACCTTGCATGATAATCAGCATCACTTGATACATCTCATCAAAAGTTAAATCGATGTGTTGAAATATTCTACCCAAAGCTGTGGTTAACAGTTGATGTATTTGCTCATCAGACAATTTTGCAATACTCTCTGGCGTATGCGTTTCTTCTATTCTTGTCGTACTCATTATGGTCTCACTTACTATTATTTTTTATATGAATCTGTGTGAAATTTGGCATAGGCTTATGAAAGCAGCATTTTTTACCAAGGTGCTTTTAGTCAAATCTAGCCAACTTGTGGTAGCTCATCGGATGTTAGAGTAGACAAGCCATGAGTCTGTAAAAAGTTATTGAGCAATTGATAACCTGCTTCGCTCAATATCGACTCAGGATGGAACTGGACGCCTTCTACAGCCAGCTCCTTATGGCGAATACCCATGATTTCCTCAATACTACCATCAGCATTCTGTGTCCATGCGGTGAGTTCAAGGCAGTCTGGCAAGCTTGTCTTATCAATGACGAGTGAATGATAGCGCGTAACCTGTGACGGGTTAGGTAATCTGGCAAACACACCTTGCTCGTTGTGATAGATAGCTGATAAGCGGCCATGCATGACTTCGCCAGCTTTGACCACTTGACCGCCAAAGGCTTGACCGATAGCTTGATGACCCAAGCAAATACCCAGTATAGGAATAATTCCTTTAAATGTCTCAATGGCTTGCAGCGAAATACCTGCACGGTCAGGATCGCACGGACCTGGGCCAATCACAATCACATCAGGTGCAAGGGTTTTAATCTGCTCAATGCTGACCTGATCATTACGCCAGACAGTGATGTCCTGCTTTAGCTCACCGAAGTACTGTACGATATTGTACGTAAAGCTATCGTAATTATCGATCATCAAAATCATTAAGGCTTCAACTTATCAGTTTTATTATATTTTTAACATGAAATTTGTTCTCACTGTTATCGAGTCACTTGATTGCCGAACACAAGCAGCTCTGACTATAACAGAGGAGGTTATTGCGCGCGGTTATCTTACCACTATTTTGTTTTCTATCAAATGTAGGGTACGGGCTATCTAAGTAAGCACCAAGTAAAAACATATTTTTTATTATTTTTTTGACGCATAAAATAATGTAGTCAGAGACAATGTTATAAATTCAGCTATTAACATTGCACTATAAAATAGCATTTCAATAATAAATATATTTGTATTTGCACCAATTAAGTGCCTTTGGTTCTCAACTGGTGCTCTAATTAAGTGCTATTCTAAAAATTAATTTGATGGGAATTAATGAATATATAACGATATTAATCGTATAAATCACTGTAAATATTGATAATTAAATCTATCTATAACTATATCTGTTATCAGAGTGGCAATACATTGGCATAGCCTTTGCATTATTGCTGTTATGATTATTTTTAAAGCCAAAAAACTGGTCTAAAAATAATTATTCACAAGAGCCCGAAGAGTTCAGCATTATGAGTTGTATATTGCTAGAATGTCGTTAGGATTGAATTGGCGTATGTTAGACCATGTGTACAAATATTGGTCTGATTGAGTAAACGCTTTAGATGAGCATCTTGACTAATACGCAAAATAGTGCTGATAATAAGCATAATATCGAATGCGCTATTTTAGTATTGAGAGCACATCTGACATTCTTGGACAAGAACATCATATTAATAATTTTAAATCGCAATTACGTGATCAACACAACGGAGACTATTCATGTCGAATAAACTATTAGATCTTATCCAATCCTCTAATGCTAAATGGGTTGATTTTCGCTTTACTGATACACGTGGCAAAGAGCAGCACATCAGCTTTCCAGCGCATACCGTTGATGAAGATGTCATGGAAGATGGCAAAATGTTTGATGGCTCATCAATCGCTGGTTGGAAAGGTATCGAAGCGTCAGATATGATCTTGCGTCCTGATCCAGAAACTGCTTTTGTTGACCCGTTCTTTGACGCGGTGACTGTGGTAGTGACTTGCGATATCATCGAGCCATCAACGCTACAAGGTTATGACCGTGACCCACGTTCTATCGCACGTCGCGCTGAAGAGTATTTAAAGTCTACTGGTATCGGTGATACTGCTTATTTCGGTCCAGAGCCTGAGTTCTTTGTATTTGACGATGTTAAATGGTCAGTTGATATGTCTGGCGTTAGTCATAAAATCACGGCTGAAGAAGCAGCATGGTCGACTAACGAGACTTACGAGTGGGGCAACATGGCGCATCGCCCACGTGTGAAAGGCGGCTATTTCCCAGTACCACCAATCGATAGCTCACATGATATGCGTGCTGTTATGTGTGAACGCATCGAAGAAATTGTTGGTGAAGGTTCAGTTGAAGTTCATCACCATGAAGTAGCGTCTTGCCAGTCTGAAATTGGTGTTGCATTCAACACGATGGTACGTAAAGCGGATGAAGTTCAGCAATTGAAATATGTTGTTCATAACGTTGCGCATCAGTTTGGTAAAACTGCTACCTTTATGCCTAAGCCAATCGTTGGTGATAACGGTTCAGGTATGCACGTACATATGTCAATCTCAAAAGACGGTGTAAACACATTCTCTGGTGATGAGTATGCTGGTCTGTCTGAAACAGCATTGTATTTCATTGGCGGTATTATCAAGCATGCTCGTGCGTTGAATGCGATTACCAACCCATCAACGAACAGCTATAAGCGCCTAGTACCACATTATGAAGCGCCTATCAAACTTGCTTATTCAGCATCTAACCGTTCAGCATCTATCCGTATTCCACACGTAAGCAGTCCGAAAGCGGTACGTGTAGAAGCACGTTTCCCTGATCCAACGGCTAACCCATACCTAGCGTTTGCTGCATTGTTGATGGCCGGCCTTGACGGTATCCAAAACAAAATGCATCCAGGCGAAGCTGCGGACAAAAACTTGTATGACTTGCCACCAGAAGAAGAAGCACAAATCCCAACGGTTGCAGAGAGCTTAGACGTTGCACTACAAGCATTGCGTGACGATCATGACTTCTTATTAAAAGGTGATGTCTTCACTGAAGACATGCTAGAAGCGTTTATTGCTTTGAAAGAAGAAGAAGTACAACGTTTGAACGTAACTGTACACCCTGTCGAATTTGACATGTACTACAGCTGCTAATTAGTCGCTAAAACACTCATTTATTTTGAGTCACAAAACCAGCTAAGGTTAACTTGGCTGGTTTTTTTATGCGTATTAATAAAGTGTATCAGTCCAATTGCTGAATTTTCTTTGAAATCGCTACTGATTTCATGTCAAAACTCACGCATAATAGTTTTATAAAATTATATTAATAGTAGACACTATCTAGGTTGATGGATTATGACTTTATTAGCAAAACCGAGTTTCTTGAAGAGTAGGATTAGAGTTGGGTTATGGACTACGGTTGCTCTCGCTAGTCTTTGTACATCTCTCACGAATGCTGCACCTATTTACAAAGTGGTCGATGAGCAAACCGGTCAAGTCACCTTTACCGACCGTCCACAGGATTATGAGCAGCAAGTTGGCAAACAAGTCAGTCAAATGGCTATTACGACGGGTAATGAGACGAGCAGATCAACTAGTCTGAATACGACAACCAATCCTAATACAAGTCGCCAATCATCAAATGCGTCGCAGACAGTGACTGCTACTGAGTCGCCTGCGATAAATACTAAGGTTACCACGCCAGTAAACTATCAGTTAGCCATTACTGAACCTAGCGAAGAGAGAGCCTATCGTCGTCCCGTACAGAATATCGATGTCAATGTGCAGATTAAGCCTGCGTTACAGGTAGGGGATAGTGCCCGTATTTATTTTGATGACAAAGAGGTTGCACAAGGTTTGAGCGCGTCTATTGCTACTGTTGATGTTTTGCCAGGTACTCATACAATTAAGGCCATTATACAAAGCGAAACTGGCCAAACACTTGAGCAAATCACACGTACTGTATATGTGATTCAAAATACAACCACATTGCAAGACAACAAAAGAAAGGCAGCGCAGCTATTGGCTTATCAAAAGCTAGCTTGGTATCAAAAATTGATGTTAAAGCTGCGTCAACAGGAAGTTGCTCAGTCACAATAATGGTCTCAATAATGGTCTCAATAATGGTCTCAATAATGGTCTCAATAATGGTCTCAATAATGGTCTCAATAATGGTCTCAATAATGATTGAATATAATGGATAGATATCGCTAGCAAAATAAAAAGGCAAGCACCGTTAACGATGCTTGCCTTTTTTAATGTAAATCACTTATTTTATTTTAACTATAAGCTGTCTTATTTAGTTAACTCGATGGTACCGTTAGCAGTCACAGAAATAGTGCTATTACCAGACTCAAAGCTTTGGCTTGGTACTGACTCGTCTGCCATTCCTGATTTCATGCTCATAGCGCTATACATTGGACGTGGATAGTTGCTACCTGTGTTTAGGTTAACATTGACGACGCGGTAGCCACGAGCATCCCAAGCGCGGGTAAGGCTCTTAGCTTGCTGCTGAAAAGCGCGAGAAGCTTCGGTCATTAATTTTTGTTCTAGCGCATCTTTTTTGGTATCTGATACGCCAAAATTAAGATTGTCCATCACTAAGGTTTCTTGTAAGTCAGCAATTAGTTGGCTAGTCGCTGAAAAGTCTGTACTTTTTAAATCTATGTTTGCTTGACCTGTCCAGCCGATGATTTTATCGTTTTTGTCATAGCGTGGATAGGTGCGCTGTTGCCCTGTGCTCACGGTCACGCTAGGGTAGCGCTTGGCAATTTTCATGGCATTGTTGATTGAGGTGTTAAGCATTGTAGCTAAAGTCTTAGAGTCAGTTGCTTGTGCTTTCTTGTACAAGCTGGCTCGTACTTCATCGTTCTGAATCTCTTCTTTTATTTCTGTCTGAAATGTCAGTTGATCATAGCCTGTTGGCTCTGCATGGGCGCTACCCATCATCGCTGTCATGAGACAAACCGTACCAGAAGCTAGTGCTGCTTTATTCAATAAAGTATTTTTCATTATTATCTCCTAAGTTGATTCTAATAATATATAAATGACAATTATCAACGCTCATTCATACATGAAAAGTTGTCCCTATTGTTCTCTAGAAATCGACATGGGTGCAACTTCATTCACTAAAATAGCAAAATTCATATAAGTTGCTGTGAGAATTTTGTGACCTAAGTTACTGATATAATTTGTGCTCATACATTGCGGACCTGAGCTAATGAACTAAATGACAGTGCTATTTAGGGCCTAAAGCAAACAGTTTTAAGATAGGGGTTGTAAAATTAAAAATTTCTTGTATAATTTGCGACTGGTGGCTCCATTGGTAGCCTCGCAACATTGTTCTATGAATCCCGCCAGGACCGGAAGGTAGCAACGGTAATAGTTATAGTGTGTGCCGAGGATGTGCTGATGGAGTCGCTTTTTTTTGCCTAAAATTTGATAATTATATTTATAAAGTATCAAAGACATATTTGTAATGTATTAAGCCCTTCATTGTAAAGGGCTTTTTTTGGGTCAAATTTTTGTCTGATGGTTAGCTAGTTGCTTATGTAGTTTTTAATTTAATTTCCTGTTCGATTTCCTTTATAGTTCCGATCTAGTTCTAAGGTTTTATTGATTAATATGAGTTAAAATACAATGTATTAACTTTTTATTAACATTCTAGACACCTTGGAGTTTGATTATGAAGATGTTTGTTTGGCTATTCATTGCATTTTTGGTATTGGTAGTTGTGTTTGGGGTATCTATTTTTAATAGATTGGTACGCGCACGTAACCAAGCAAAGAACGGCTTTGCTCAAATAGATGTGCAACTAAAGCGTCGTCATGATCTGATTCCAAACTTGGTCGAAACTGCCAAGCGTTATTTGAGTCATGAAGAAGAAACACTCACTCGCGTCATTAGCGCGCGTAATCATGCTCAAGATCTACAAGACTCTAATAAGCATCAGCCAGACTCGCTAGAGCATATGGCACTGTTTGCAAAAGCAGAAGGTATGCTGTCTAAAGCGTTGGGTCAATTTTCCGCTGTCGTCGAAGCCTACCCAGAGCTCAAAGCCGATAGTATGATCAAGGAACTCATAGACGAACTAACCAATACGGAAAATCGCATCGGATTTGCCCGTCAGCATTATAATGACAGCGTAATGTTTTATAATAATGATCGCGAAGTCTTTCCTAATAACCTCGTTAGTACGACGTTTGGCTTTCGTCCACTCAGTCAGTTGGTATTCGAAGACAGAGAAGCGATTGCTCAGGCACCGATTGTCAATATGGGCTAAGGTTTAGACAATTTTGGCGAACTCTAGGCAGCCTAATCTGATGGATTTTTTTGGTGAACAGCGGATACGTACGCGGCGCAGTCTATTACTTTATGGACTGTTTTTCCTGATTGTACTTGCTCATATGGCAGTGGGACTGGCTGTCATGTCTATACTGCTGACAGTATTTACAGGCGGTATATACTACTGGGTATTGGTTCTGGTCATTGTCTTGACGTTAGGCAGTTTCGTTGGTGGTAGTTTTTTAGAGTATCGACGCCTGCGAGCAGGTGGCCGCGCTATTGCTCAGCGAGTAGGGGCGGTTAGGCTATTCATTGATAACAGCCAAGAAGCATGGGAGCACAGTCAAGGAGTCGCTCATCAACACGAAGCTGAAGAAAAGGTTCGCTATAGTTCACGTCATATAGCAGTACGTGACGAGCGCGATTTTCCGCCCGTTTATCGTCGCTACTATGAAATCGCTCAACAACTGGCCATTGCGGCAGGTTTGCAAACCCCTATTTTGTACGTGCTACCTGACGAGCAGGGTATCAACGGTTTCGTCGCTGGTCGCCATAGCTCAGATATGGTACTCGTCGTTACTCAAGGTGCGTTAGATAAACTGTCTGATGAGGCGCTATACGGACTCATTGGTCATGAATATGGTCATATATTGCACGGTGATGCTACGTTCAATTTACAGCTGATGGTGGTATTGGCAGGCTTGCAGATACTATACGACTGGAGTGACCCAATATCTAATTACCGTTATTTTGATAGCGATAGTATTTCCCAAAAGTTTCTATCACAGAGACAGGTTGATACGCTTGCACGCAATACAGAAGCGCAAACCGCTAATTTCACCACGCATAGTGAATGGGTCGCTTATTGGCAGCAGCAATCACAACAACAGCAGTCCTCAGCCAAGCGTCAGTCTAAATGGGTGCAAACGCCACCTATAATAGATCGTCAAGCCCCGCGTAGTGTCTGGACATTGCTACTGCATGGTTTGAGCTTCTCTAGTATGGCAAGCGCGCAGTTGATTAAGCACAGTTTTAATCGTGAGCGCGAGCTACTTGCTGATGCCA
>Ga0208015_1000789_pt1 | contig 13725 bp, 10 predicted proteins | sample 26BtaG_FD_184101 | JGI IMG/M metagenome (GOLD analysis project Ga0208015, IMG submission 184101) | Marine viral communities from Cariaco Basin, Caribbean Sea - 26B_WHOI_OMZ_CsCl (SPAdes) (version 2) | ecosystem: Environmental > Aquatic > Marine > Oceanic | place: Caribbean Sea: Cariaco Basin...
CATTATTTATTCACGGCGTGTACTGGGCGCCCCTTTATGGACATTATCCTCGGGACGACCAAACTCTTTTGCCGTCCACGTTAATAGCATTATGGCAATACTTAAAACGAAGATAGCGACTGTAATCGTCATTAACAGCCATAAGTGAAAAGTATCTGAAACCGCCTGTACATCAACCACTAAGTGGCGAGATAAGGCGGTGATGGCAATATAAATTAGGAACTGTACTGGCAGGCGATGGGTCTTAAAATAAATGCCTATCATGGCCAGCAGCTCAAGATAGATGAACAACATCAAAATATCTTTTAACGCCGCCTCGCCTTTGAAGACAATGCCATAAAATTCCGTACCTGCCCCCCAAATAACCACAAATACAATTAGAAATAACGCCATATAATGGGCTATATCGACTAACAACTCGCCAAAATTTTGCACTCGGTGTTGCCAGCTGCTGTCATTCATTCAAGGGTCGCCTCTATAGTTGAGGCGGGATGAACTCTATCACGCCCCGTGGGGTCAATAGTCATCCTTAGCACTTTAAATTAGCATAGTGTTTAATTAATGAAAAGCTTAATAGAAAGTTTAATGAAAATAATTTCTTCAAACCTATTGGAAAGCGTCCACCTTAAATGACCGTCTGTCATTAAGCCAATTTTATAAAGCTCTAACCCTATTTTTTCTACAAATAATAGCCGCTACCCTATTAGCTTATAGCCCTGCCGCTTTTTCAGCCGCTTCAACCGTTTGACGAATTAGCGTATTGATCGTCATCGGACCGACACCGCCTGGTACTGGGGTATAAGCACTGGCTTTGGCTTCGATGCCTGCCAACTCGATATCACCCACACCGCCATTATCAGTAGGATGGAAACCGGCATCGACTACGACAGCACCTGGCTTAATCCAAGCTTGCTGAATCAACTCAGGCACCCCTACTGCACCTACGATAATATCGGCAAGCGCAACATGGTCCGCTAGATTTTGCGTTCTTGAGTGGCAAATGGTCACAGTACAGTTGGCATTTAATAGCATCTGCGCCATAGGCTTACCTAAGATAGCGCTACGACCTACAACGACGGCATGCTTGCCCGACAGCTCAATACCTTGATGTTCAAGCAAGTGCATGATGCCTTGTGGCGTGCAGGAACCATAAGCTGGCTCACCCATGCTCATACGACCAAACCCAAGGCAGGTGACCCCATCAACGTCTTTAGCTAAATCAATAGCATCAAAGCAGGCACGCTCATCAATCTGCGCGGGTACCGGATGCTGCAGCAAAATACCGTGTACGTTCGGGTTATTATTCAACTCATCAATCTTCGCTAGCAGCTCTTCTGTGGTAGTCGCTGTTGGCATTTCCACGCGCATAGAATCCATCCCAACACGCTTACAAGCATTGCCTTTCATACGTACATAAGTGGCAGAGGCAGGGTCTTCGCCGACCAAAATCGTCGCTAATATCGGGGTATTGCCCGTTTTAGACTTAATGGCCGCTACCCGCTCACTCAGTGATTGCTCAATCTGTTTGGCAAGGGCTTTACCATCTAGGCAAATAGCAGTTGTAGAATCAGATACTTGGGTCATAAAAACTCCATAACAACGTTTGTTATATAAAAGGGTTATACGAAGAAGCTTTCGATAAAAATCTCAATCAAAAGGCACTAATTGAAAAGTCTGGCAATAAAAAAAGGTTGAGCAAGCCCATCAGAGGATAAAGCTCACTAAATAAAATAGGCAGCAAACGACCTTAATAGGATATAAAACCAAGCATGTGCCATTATCAGCGCTATTGTAACGGTAGCAGCCCAAAAGATACAGAAGCGGCTGAGACTTATGCCCTGACTTTTTCATTTAAGCTGAGTTAGCTAAATTTAAGACAACAAAAAAGGCCTCCAGATATCTGAAGGCCTTTCTCTTGTAATGGTACCCGGAGCCGGACTTGAACCGGCACGCTATTACTAGCGAGGGATTTTAAATCCCTTGTGTCTACCAATTTCACCACCCGGGCAAAACTTGTATTACCTTACTGCTGGTAGATTTGGACTTGGTTGCAGTAGGATAAGAGAGCGTTATTATATAGATATGTATCAATAAATCAAGACTTTATTTATACTTTTTTCATCTATATTTTGAAACAAATTTGGAGGCTGGAGCCGGAATCGAACCGGCGATCAAGGAGTTGCAGTCCAGTGCATTACCACTTTGCTATCCAGCCAATCAAGGTGGACTATATTAACAAAAATAATTTAAATTACAAGTCATTTTTGCCGCTTTTCTGAGCTTTTCTATATTCCTTACTTAAAAAAAGGAATAAAGCCTTATTGCTAACTGTATTTGGCTCAGAACTGTCTTAGTCACGGGGCGTATTATCCCTATAAGTGCACGCGTTGGCAAGCCCTAATCGAATATTAGCCTATAACCATTTACTTTACCAATAGGCAGATAACTCTTTTAGCCTGATATGTTCGTTAATCGACTGCTCACAGCTGATCTTTATGCTATTGGCAGGACTATATACATTATTGCCATACTCAATCCTAGCTATAAAGTAATAATATATCTAAAGTTTAGAGCATATTGCTTAAGGTATGCTTCATTAGCATGACCTTAGCTTAGATAACTCATTCCCTATATAACATCAATATTTTTTAAACCTAATTCAGACTTTACTCCCCATAAGAACCAACAGCTGATAATCATTCGGCCAGTATCTTTATTCTATTTTTTTCACAATACTTTATGTTAGTGAGTAGCTTATGTTAGTAAATGCAGATTTTTCACACCGCGCAGTATCCCTGCCATCAGAGCAACACTGGGTGAATTCACCACAACAAGGCGTTGAGCGCATCATGCTAGACCGTTTGGGCGATGAAAAGACCCGTGCTACCAGTATTGTACGCTATGCCCCCGAATCTTATTTTCCGCATCATCAACATCCTGGCGGTGAAGAGATTTTAGTATTATCCGGCGTATTTTCTGACGGCGACGACCACTACCCTACGGGATGGTATATTCGCAATCCACCAAGCTCTGGACATCAACCCTTCAGCCATGAGGGCGCTATTATTTTCGTTAAGCTTTGGCAAATGTCGCCGGATGAAGATCAGCATGTGCGGATTGATACTAATGTTGCTGATAATTGGCAACATCAAGGGGATCGCGAGGTTTGTCCTCTATTTAATGATGAGAGAGAAGAAGTCAGCTTACAGCGCTTGCAGGCAGGGACGCTATTAACTATTGGCACTGTAAACGGTGCTGAGATGCTAGTAGTCGCAGGAGAGCTCAACGATGGTGAGGTAACTTATCCTGCTAATAGCTGGTTACGCTACCCCGTAGGCGCGAATGTTGAGTTGACCGCTGGCTTAGAAGGCGCGACGGTATACCTAAAGACCGGGCACCTCGCCCATATCAATCCAGACGATTTTAAAGCGAGCTAATTTTAATGGTTCGAGTATACGAAGATAGTCTTTTAAGCAATAGAATTTAAGTTAGGAAAATAATTATGCAAAAGATACCAGTAGCGATTATCGGTGGTGGTTTAAGCGGTCTATATGCTGCCTATTTATTAGAGCAACAAGGTATCGACTATATCCTTTTGGAAGCGCGCGATATTTTAGGGGGACGTATTCTCTCTTCTAAGTCTTTAAAAGATAACGATGCTGATATTGATACTGAGGCTAATACAGGTAATGCAGACAGCTTTGACCTAGGACCCTCATGGTATTGGCCGGCTTATCAGCAGCAATTGGCCCGTCTGGTCGATGATTTAAACTTAAAAAGCTTTGCCCAATTTGAACAGGGCGACATGATGGTAGAGCGCTCTGCTAGCCAGCCACCTGTACAGTCACCCGGCTATCAAAGTTCGCCACCCTCAATGCGCTTGGTAGGCGGTATGGCCGCTTTGATTGAGGCGCTATATAGTCGTTTGGACAGTACTCGTATCGTCACTAGCCACACTGTGCACCAAATTACTCATACTGGCGAACATATTGAGATAGCTAGTAAAACCACTGCTGGTCAGACTGACACTTGGCAAGCGGAGCAAGTGTTACTGGCGTTACCTCCACGTTTAGCGGTAACTGATATTGACTTTCAACCTGCCCTACCTGTTGAGTTAGCGACGCAATGGCAGGCGACGGCTACTTGGATGGCGCCGCATGCCAAATACTTTGCGGTATACGATAAACCCTTTTGGCGAGAGCAAGGTCTGTCCGGTGAAGGCCGTAGTGCGCTAGGACCTCTGGTGGAAATTCATGATGCCTCTGTACAGAATGGTCATGGTGCTCTATTTGGCTTCGTCGGTGTGCCGGCAGCGTCTAGGCAAAGTGTTTCTACTGCGGTGTTAAAAGACTACTGCCGAGCGCAATTGGTACGACTGTTTGGCTCACAGGCTGATACGCCGATAGCAGAGTACATTAAAGACTGGGCGCAAGACCCTTTTACGGCTACCGCAGCAGATGCTAATAGCGATGGTCAGCATGCTTCAGCGCCAATGGCTAAAGCGAAATCAGGACTTTGGACAAACTGCCTGACCGGTATTGGTAGTGAGTGGTCGCGGCAGTTTCCAGGGTATGTGGCGGGGGCTGTTGAGGCTGCTGGTTTTGGGGTTTCTGGTTTGATTATAGAATGCCAAAGATAGCTTTCATAAGAAAGATAAGTACTGCTCTTACCTCTGATTCAAATAAACACCCTCAGACTCCAAGTTAGTTAATATTCTATTCAGTTCTATAACCTGTTTATCTGTAGGGTTTCTTCTTGACTTACCCATCAATAAATCAGGAACAATCGAGAGGATTTGTTTTTCATTTGGACTTATTAGCTCTTTAGTAGTCGCAGAGCTTATTAAATCTACCCATTTACTCAGCGGTACTAAGCAAAGCTCATTGAGACTGTTCACAGTTACATCAACCTTTTGAACTTGTTTACCTGAGTCCTGACGTCGTTCCTCAATCACACTCTCATCTACCAACTGGCTTTTGAAATACATATCTAGAGAGAAGTACCCATCATGGTCAATAACTTTTTGTATTGTAATAAGCGTTTCTTTAGATTTAGCCATCGATAATACAGCTTTACCTTCTTTCTCACTGAGCTGATTAAGTAGATTGTTTATTCTAGTGGAGGTTTCAATAAACTGTTGGTGGTAATGCGTGTTTACAGCTTGATTATTCCATATTTTAGGATAGTTAAACTCTAGCTTTTGTTTCTTCATTAGAGTTTTTATTATATGCAACGTATATGCAGTTATAGTGGCTTTGGTATTACCAACAAAGTTATCTTGGCTATAGACTGCTTTTTTACAAGCTGCCCAAATAATGAATTTAGCTACTAGCTCTTGGAAAAAATACTCATTAACAAGTTCAGAAGACTGATCCCACATTTTCTCAATAGATTCTGCAAACCCCTTAAATGCAGTTTGTGCCCCTTTAACGGAATCATGCGGTCTATCATTAAATATTAAATGTACTTTAGCCATGTCAGTCTTAGTGATCAGTTGAGACTTAGGGTGCTCGGACTGAAAGGATTTCTGAAGAGCTGGCGTTAGTTTGTTCTGTTCATTAAGATAAGACCCTCGCGCTCTTTCATAGTACCAACGTGTTTGCTTAAGATTGCCATCCGATGGTGGTGCCCATACTCGACGTGAGATCTCCTCAAGACGTCTATGAAAAGGATGGTTAGAAAAGAAATCTGAGTCCTTAATGGCATTCTGTGAGTTGGCATAACGAGAGATATTGCTAATTAGCTCATCTGATTTAGTATCACTTACGACGTTTAACTTCAACTGTACGTGAATATTCTTAAGATTTGCCTTATCTTTTTTTCGAGTTAACAATAAAGAAGCCGTTGTTTGCCCCCCATTAACAATCTGCAGATTATTCATCTTAGTTATAATTTGTCGCTTTGAATCATATTCAACGTCAGAGGCAGTAGCTGTTAGACCATTGTTATAACTAAAAAACATTTCAGGCTCAGTATTAATGGTCTTTCTGATTCCCTTATTTATCTTCCCTCGGAATTGTAAAAAACTCCGGACGTTAGCCTCTAATAGTCTAGCGCCATACTCGTCATATAGATTAGCGATAGTCTCGCCATCTACCACACAAAGATAACTGGTTAGGTCGTCTGTTTCAGTAGCTAACAGAGCAGGCATAGGCCCTCCCCACTCATCAAGATCAATCTCGATAGCTTCCGACTGAGCTTGACTACTTTCAAGATCATATAGCCGCTTAATATCCCATATATCCATTGTTACTGGGAAATCTAGTTCACTATCGATTTCTTTTTTATGCGCTACTTGCTTACTAATTAAGGCATTCGTTAAGATAACTATCTTTAAACGATCAATTTTCTTATAGCTTTGAAATATTTCTTTAGCAGCGGCATAACCATCTGAGCTTTCTTCAAGTTGTTCGATAAAATCCGTTTTTAAAGAGTTTTTGAAAAAGGTAATAGCACTTCTTTTTAATTGCTCAATTCGGGTATTAATGAGTGATTGCACTTGATCTTCATGATAAAAATCGTTGATCAACAAGATCACTTCCATCTCTTCGAGCTCAAAGCTAGCCCCTTCATTACTGAAAGCTAGACCATCGATACGCCCATAGCGAGGCTTATTGAAATGATAAAGATCACAGTCATTGACTACCCCTTGCTCTTGCATATAAGGGATTATCTTTTCAGCAAAAATAATAGCTTTGTAATCGCCATTTGAAGAAGACTGGTGATCTAACTCAATCATTAGGTCATTGTAGTACTCATTTAATCCGGACATTGAATATCTCCTTATTCAGTCTCATCTTCCAACTCTTCTTCGCCATAAGTAGCTTTCAAGAAGACACTATTACAAACATAAGCTACCCTCTTATCGTTAGCAGACTTTGGAAAACTTATTGCAAAAGCGGGAACATGTGTAGCTATATCTTCTACTTGCTTTTCTCCACTTCCATTAATGATTTTTTTTCTTATATCTAGAGACTTAAGCGCTATCAACGGTCTAACTCGATTTCTTCGATAGAGTTTAGCCGACTGCTTACCATCAAGCTTTATTTTTATTTGTTGATAGTCAGCTACTGTTAAACCAAACGCCTCTTCCCAAGGTCTTAAAATACGCCCACCACCATCTAATATCTGGAGATAACCTTCATGAAATGAACTGCTGGAAAAAGTTCTTAGCTGAGACTTACCTTCTATTCCTAAATACTTTTTATGAATTATAATATCCCATTCACTCAGCTCTTCTGGACGGTCTTGTATATATCGAACCACTTGATCAACTTGTTCTCTATCTCCTAACGCATAGTCGTAGCTCTCAAGTAACTTTATTACCAAGTCCACATTCACACCAGAAGCAAACTGATAAATATCACTATCTTTACCTTTAGAGTGGTCGAATGCTTCTACTAAACCTACAGAAGATTCTATATCTTGAGCAACTGACTCAAACACTGCTCTTTGCTTGGGAAGATCATTTAACTTTAGACTGCGTAGGCTGAACGAATCTTCAGAATATGTCTTTGATACCAGCATATCTTCTGTGTGGAACATTTTATTTTTAGCTGTGATCAACAAACCGGAATCACTATTTCTAACTTTCAGCCCATATTGTGACGGTGTTAGATTATTCTGTTCCATAAGTATAAATTCTTCACGTAACTCATTTACAGCCTGAGCAATGAAAGCGTACCATTCAAAGGACTCTTCATTAATATAGAGCTTACATAGATCATCGTAATGATCTCGGTAACCAAACCACCGACCCATTTGCAACAATGTGTCTGACATAGCCGTGTTTCTTATCAGATAGCTGATCGTGAGCCCTTCAAGAGTAAAGCCTCGCGACAGACTATATCCTCCTATAGCGATCACATTTAAACCGTTTTCATGATCGTCATAATTGAGCTTGTCCTTACTCTCGCTATTAATGAGTCTAACTTTCACGGATTCGACAGCAGCGTATAGTTTCGCAAAGAATACCTCTACATCACATTCCTCTTTAAAATCACAATAATGGCGATAAATACCACTTAAATGAGTGTTTTGCATTCTTTCGTTTTGGCTTAGACCTGCTTTAAACTTAACCGCCCTTCTAATTTCATCCAACTCTTGACTCATCAAGGTATGAACATCTTTTTGATGAGCTGTTTTATGAGAGATATTGACCAACATAGAGCTATGCTTGTTGGTGCCATAACGTAGCCCTTTAATAACTATGCTGACTAAGTAGGCGTAAGTGGCTTCAATTAAGCTAGGTGGGATATCTTCTATAACAAAGTCTTTTGGCTTCTTTAATGGAATAGAGGGTTCATTATCTTCAATAAACTCCACATAAGGAGAGTCATAATTTGGCTCGCCATCATCGGTTAAAAAGAATTTATCTGCCCCAAGATAATTAGAAGGCGCTTCAAGATTGAAGATAAAATGCTTTGGAAAAAGATCGTCTGCTAATGCATCGTCGTAAGAGTCAGGATCTATAAAAATATTCGCAAACGGTGTGGCCGTGTAGCCAATATAAGAGCCTTTACGAAAAAGGTTGAATATCTCGCGAATCTGACCATTGATTTTAGTTGTTTCGTTAGGGTTCTTACTGGTGTTAATTGATGCATTATCCGCTTCATCATCAATGATAAGGGCAGGGAAATCGATAAACCGCTGACCTTCTTCATTATTCCGAATCCACTGAATAATATTATTCAAGGTACTATGGTTTTTTTTCACCACCATAATGATCGGGTTTTTTGCATTCTCCAAGCGTATGGCAGTTGAAGATCTATTCTTAGTGTCAAAATCATGCGTAGTGTTAGTAAAACAGTGAGGCTCTCTAGCCTTGATTATCTGCTCTTTATCATCGCTTGCTGTAACCCCGACACCAACAAATTCTGACTTCTCTATATCAAAGCCAATAAAGCCTTCATTAACTCGCTTTTGAGTTTGGGATCTAAGGTTGTTATGAATACCGGTGATCAAAATGATTAGCTTATAACCATAATCTGCTGCGAGATTGATCAGAGAAATATAATTAGCAGTTTTTCCTGACTGAACATTACCTACTACCAAGCCTTGTTTTTTGAATTCTTCATTGCTATAGGGGTTTCCTAGTCGATCTAATATCTCGCGATTGGTCGCACGAATACGGGTAACTACTTGACTAGGTAACTTCTGATCTATTCGCAAATACTCTTCGTACCGATCACTATAGTAGTGATCGCTCGTAACGCTACTTAGCCAAGGTTTAGATGTTTTATCATCTAAAAAATGGGCGGGAAACTGCTCAACTTCTAAATACTTATCAATTTTAGACTTAATCAACGCAATGTCTTTTTCAGAGGCTGTCTCTACTCCTAGTAGAGTCACTACAGTATTGATAGCTTTATCTATAGGTTGTTCTGGGTTCTTGGTTAAGACTTTAATGCAGAACTCAAAAATTTCATCTATCTCATTATTATTGATCATTACTTATCTAGCTCCAGTTATTCTCTAAGAAATCATTCCAGTCTTTTTTGTATTTGTTAAATGGTTCACTACTTGCAAATATCATTGCTACACTTTCTTTATCTAATTGATCTTTGTCTAAGCTATCAAGTCTTTGTAAAGCTAATTCCTCAAGTTCCGTATTCGTATACTCAGTTTTGAAGGACTTTGGTGACGAAGCATAATCTACATATAGCTGATCTAAAGGTAAGGATTGCTCGACAAGCTTAAGAATCTCTTCAAACTGCTTTACCTGGGTTGGACTTAGAGTATCTTTAAAAAACTCAAAAAATGGATAGTCTGTATTTACTTGATACGAGGTTATATTTTTATCAATGGTCTTGATCCATACAGGGTTAGCAGTATTTTTTACTCTATAACCTTTAGAGGTGTATACGCGCTTAGAGCCAGAAACATATTTTTCAATATACTGCCTTAGTTGTTCACGGATTTCTTTAGGGGGAGTGGCATGAGATTTTTTAATGTCTATGTGCCATTCGCTATCAAAATTATTGGGTAAATTAATTTCTACTCTAGTTAAAGCCGTTAGATCCGATTTTTTCACTAGCCTAAACCAAGTTCCTGAAATTAAAAGCCTATTTTCTCTATACACATAAAAGCCTTGACTGTCTCGATAGCCATTATGCAAAGCATATTTTTCATAGTCATCAGGTAGACATTTAGAATGATGCGGCAGAGTATACCCTTGCACTCTGATTTTGGAGCCTTGGAACCGAATAGTCTCTTCTTGAGCTTTTTGAGTGGCTAAGTTATTGCGAAAGAAAGGATCGATATAATCAATTTCACGATTATTGATTTTGATAACCATATTATTTGCAGATCTATATGAATGATCTAAGAAACGATGAAACACCACCTTTATATGGTTTTCTGCTTCTTCAAACTTCTGATAAAGATAATCTTCTTTGCCTTCTTCATCTTGATCATATAGACGGTCACATTTCTCCCAAATAACTATCGTTCCTGAGTCACTCAACATACTGTATTCAGGTATCTGCTCTAATTCAGAGAGTCCTAACTGATATAAAGACCATTCATTAGTCTCACTTACATAATCAAGATCCCATTGTGCTCCACTTGCTATATTGTCTTTTTTACTGATAACAGTAAGTTTTTTACATTGAGAAAAAGAAGCCGTTTTCAAACCTAAACCGAATCTACCTAGATCTTTAGGATCTCTTTTTACTAAGGGGTTTTTTGACCCTATAACCATAGCTTTGAGTAGCTCGCTTTGATCCATACCGTCACCATTATCGATTATGGTGACTCTTGGCTGAGGAGCCGTTTGAAAATTTATCTCTATAGTATTGGCGTTAGCAGAGACGCTATTATCGATTAAATCTGCTAAAGCTGTGTCTAATTCATAACCAATATCTCTGAGGGACTGCATAAGAGCAGCGGCATGTGGCGGGGTATTTAGGACAAACGACATGTTTCTCTAATCTCTCTTTATATATTAAGCTTTTTTACTAAGCACTTTGTCTTACCGGTCTTAAACCTAAGGTTTAGCCTTCTTGTGCTATAAATTATTTTATAAGTCAGTATCTTCCAACAACTTGACTTTATTCGATAATTTTTAAAATTACAAGACCTTATACTCTTAAAGCGTCATTTAATGTCGTATTGACACCCTTTTATTTTCATTTAAGACAAGCACTACACTAAAATTCAAAATTATTATTTTTCATAATAAAAACAATAATATAATCTCTAATATATTTATGGCAGAATTTATAGGCAAAAAAATAGACCAAGCCATTTTTGTAGCCTAATCTATTTTTATTAATCTGATCTCAGATATAAAGTATTGGCTAAATGGATAGCCCAAACAAAATACTGGTTATAGCATCCACTACCACAAAGCCTCAGCCCGAATAAGACCGCGCTCAATCACCGGATAATCGCTAAACGCCATAGTCATACCCGCCCCATTAGCAGTCAATTGGCAAGTCGACCCAAGCGGGAAGCTATGTTTGCGAGCCACATGCCCAAAAGGCACGCCTGTGAATACTGGCAGCCCTGTCACTTGACGCAGTTGCATAATGACTTCCGCCATATTATAACGGACATCATAGCTGTCCTCACCCGAGCTGGTAAAAGGCCCTAAGACAATGGCTTGCTGATTCTTAAAAGCACCTGCCAGATATAGACTATAGAGCATGCGTTCCACCCGATAGGGCTGCTCACCTACATCTTCCAAAAATACGATACCGCCATCCGGTTGCGGTAGATACTCGCTACCCGCCAGCGCAGAGACGACACTGAGATTACCACCCCAAAGCGTGCCCGTAATCCCTGTAGAGGATAATACGGAAGCCTCAGTATTGGCGGGCATTGCCGATTGGGTAAGCTCTATCTTTAAGGCAGGATTAGTCAAGGCTTCGACAAACCCTTGCGAGCTGATTTGATCCGGTTTGGTTTTGCCAAATTCGCTATAAAGCATCGGGGCGGCAAGACTGCTCATCTTACCTTGAGCCAATAAGGCACACTGCACGGCCGTGACGTCACTAAAGCCCGCCATAATCGTCCCACGCTCTCGCATGACGCGACCCAACGTCACCCAGTCCACCATAGGCAATACGCGCATAGCGCCATAACCGCCGCGTACGCCAAGTAACAATTTTGGGGCGGCGATAGCACCGGTAGCAATATTCTGTAAATCGCTAGCCCGCTGACTGTCTGTACCTGCAAAACGTAAGAATTGTCGATGGACTATTTGCGGATTTTCAATCTTAAATCCGGCACAGCTTAGTCGCTCAAGGCTCAACTGATTGCGCTCATCATTCAAGCCAGCATTGGAGCTGGCAAATAAGCGGGTGGCAATCGTCGCTGGCAAACAGGCAGCCCCTGTGTTAGTTGGGGTATTCGTAAGTACAGTCTCATTATTCACAAGCTGAGTCACCGGTTGCGTCACTACCTTACCTAACGCACTGCCGGTTACCGTTAGCGCCCCTACCCCGATGCTCGCTTTGGTCAAGAACTGCCGACGGCTTAGTGGCTTACGCTGAATAACTATAGATGTAGACGATGGCTGCGTATCGAGAGCAGCATCAATAGCAGCATTGATAGGAGGATTTGACATAGGGAGACTCGCTAACTAAGCTTAAGGCAGTATGGTTTGGGGCAGTATATTTGAGAGAGTATTTTTAAAACTGACCGGACTATTAATCAGGCAGGTCATAACGCACTTTGTCTGGATTGACCCCAAACGAAAAGACGAAGGTCGCAACCAAGGAATTGACCACAATAAAGGCAAGATCAGCGGAAGGATGACCCATAACAAACTTACCCAATAGCCAAGAGACGATCAGCATAGCCACAAAGAATATCGCTAAACATTGCATGATAACGGGGTGCGTCAAATGGTAAGGCTGCTCAGGAGCGGGCTTTTTATCCAATATATAGGTGCGCGTACCCCAGCCTAGAGCGTAGGCAATGCCCCCTATTAATACATAACTTATGAATCCCACGGTATGCCTCGTTGTTTGTATTTTGCATGAAAAATTGCTAGTAACTGCTTTAATAGAATTGCTGCTAAGTAATGCGGCTAGTAATGCGACGCGCCCTACTCTTCGCCCACTTGCTTAATGACAATATTGGCATGCGGATCAGCCAAAATATCAGTCTTAACCTCATCACACTCTACCTTATAGACCGTATTCGCACCTTTATAGATATAGGCGAGATATTCACTGTCGAGTAACGGATCAATATTGGCATAGACACTTTTGACATGCGCCAACACTAAAAAGCGGTCCGGACGGCCTAGCATCGCATCGATATTATTCGCATCGATAGAGAAAAACTCAGGCACTTTTGAGATGGGCAGCACTTCTAAGGCTTCTGGAGTATCCCAAACCCGTTTAGCACTGGCTGGCTCCTTCATCTGCATGATGTAGTCGTCACCCTGCTGGCTCACTTTAATTTGGGCAGGCTCACCGTATCCTACCGTATAGCAGCCGACGAGCTCGGATAAGTTCTGCTTTGTTGCTGTGGTATCGGCAGTACCCGCACTGGTCGGCTCAGGGTCTTTATTACAGGCGGTGAGGCTTAAAGCACTCACGGCCACGGCGCTGACGACTATTTTACGTGACCATTCAAAGTACATACCACGGCGACTGGGCTTATGTGGCGCTGTTGTAGAGCGCTTAGGATTAACAAGCTGGCTTAAAGCGGGCATAGACTCACACTACCATCGTCAAATGTAAAGGCCTATATTAGCAAATATCCCAGAAT
>Ga0208015_1000791_pt1 | contig 13677 bp, 9 predicted proteins | sample 26BtaG_FD_184101 | JGI IMG/M metagenome (GOLD analysis project Ga0208015, IMG submission 184101) | Marine viral communities from Cariaco Basin, Caribbean Sea - 26B_WHOI_OMZ_CsCl (SPAdes) (version 2) | ecosystem: Environmental > Aquatic > Marine > Oceanic | place: Caribbean Sea: Cariaco Basin...
CACAACCAAAAGTTTTTATTGAGGGAATTCAACCCATCGAAGAAAAAATCGATAATTTTCTAAAAACAATGGACATCAACAACGCCGTCGAGTTGGCGGAGAGAGAAGCCCATCTCAAGGAAAGGTCACAGCTCATCCATGCGATAAAAATTGCACTAACCCAGTACAACTCCGATTTAAAACAAAGTAACACAAAAGCGGGCGAATTAAAGGTCAGTCAAACTTTGGTTGAAAAATACAGTATTCAACTGAAGGCATTAGACGACGAATTGAAGCTGTTGGAGGTGGAGGTGGAGACCTTGATTAAGGAGGAAGAGATGCGTAAAAAACATCAAAGTCTGGAAGCCCACCGGAATGCTTTGGTAGATGGCGAAGCTTGTCCGCTGTGTGGGGCATTGGAGCATCCATTTGCTTTGGATCATCCGGTTTTTGATCCTAAAGAGGCCGTTTTAAAATCGAAAACGGAATTGCTGAACACGAAACGCGCTTTAAAAACGTCCACCCAAACCAATTTAGAAAACGAGCAGAAAAAGATTCTAATCTTAAAGCAAGATATCCTTTCAATTAATGAAGCTATTGCGCCACAGCTTGTTGAGATCGAAAAACTCTGTAAATCGCTTCAATTGGAAAACATTCCAGATAATGATGTGCTTCAGACTTTAGAAAACCAGATTCTACAAACGTCCCAATTGTTGGAAAAGGTTGAAAAAGCATTTGAATTGAGAAACTTATTGGAAAACCTGAGCCATTCCGCAAAACAATGGCATAAAAGTTTCGATTTAAAACTTGAAAAGGAAGCCAAAAGAAAAGCACTTTATGAGGGCGATGCTGTGGATAACAAGGTGCAATCATTAATTTCAAAATGGGCTGCAAACCTTGAAAACATCAAAAACAACCAGCATTTCATTACTACTTTGAATACTAAACTGGCGATTATCGCCAAAGAAAAAGAAGTTTTTGAAAAGCAGTTGGATAATATCTTAAGAACTGAATCTATTGAAAGTGTTGCCCAACTCAAATCATTTATTTTAACCGAAGCGCAGGCAGAACAGATCCGTCAGAAAAAGAAAGAGATAGAACTGCGGCAAGAGCGATTAAAAACCGAAAAGGACACTGCCATGAAGGAAATTGAAGTTTTGACGAAACGACTCACTTCCAATGAAGCTTTGCCTGTCCTGGAATCCAATTACGCCAAATTGGAAGAGGCTTTTGGAAATTTAAATCAACAAATAGGCATTCTTAAAAAGACCTTGGAGGCCGATGCCAAAGCCAAGGAAAAGCAGGAAGCCCTGTTGGAGAAATTAAAAGAAATGAAGAAGGAGGAAGCTCTTTGGAAAACCATGAACGATTTAATTGGAGATTCGACTGGCAAACGGTTTTCAAATTTTGTTCAGGATTTAACGCTGGAGCAACTGATTGGCTATGCCAATTTGCGTTTAAAAGATATGAACGACCGTTACATCCTTGACATCCCCACTGCAGATGAAGCCGACAAAAATGACTCCTTAAAAGTGTTTGACAGCCATCAAGGTGATGCCCGAAGATCTATTAATACCTTATCCGGTGGCGAAACTTTTATGGTAAGTTTAGCCATGGCTTTTGCTTTGTCCGATTTGGCTGCTAAAAACGTGAAAATTGAATCCATATTTATTGACGAAGGTTTTGGCACCTTAGATCCTGAAACCTTGAACCAAGCCATTACCATTTTGGAGAAAATGCAAAATGAAGGCGATAAATCCATTGGAGTGATTTCGCATGTAGAAGCCTTAAAGGAACGGATCACGACCCAAATACGATTGGAGAAAATGGGGTCGGGGTATAGTCAACTGGAAATTATATAACATTGGCAGTAATTTAAAACAGTCTTCCTAACCTATCATTTAACGGAATAGATAAATCAATAAACTCAAAATTCAAATTATGTGAATCTGACAATGGTTCCATCATTTTAGTTATTGACTTTCTGTCTTTAGTTACAAAAGCATCAATAGCTCTGTTATGAATTTGTGAAAAAAGTTTAATATCATTTATAACTACTTTTCTTTCACCAAAATCACCGAATTTACCAAGATTTCGCAAAGTAGCCAAAAATTGACCAGCAAATTTAGCATCTTCATAGTCAAACTCTAATAAACGAAATGCATTTAAAGAAAGTAAGTTGTCTGGATTATCACCAACTGCATATTCACTAACAACGATGGTCGAAAGATACATTTCAATTTCATTTTCTAAAAAATACTCAAAATAATCTACTGTATTTTGATGATAATCAGCATCTGACTTCAAAAGTCTAATACAAAAGGAACTATCTAAAAGAACGCTTTCGATTCCCTTCATATTCCTTCAGCTTTAATATCATCTAACCAAGAATCAACGTCAGTTATTTTACTTAAATTAACCGAAGCTTTTTTTATAACTTTATCCAAAAGTGATTTATTAAAAACAGGCTTGTATTGAATAAATTCGATTAGTTCTAAATCCGTTAAAGAATCATTTTCAAAACTCTTTTTTCCTCGAACTTTAATACCGTATGGTTTATAAGTTTTTTTCTCACCAGCCATTATTTGTTCTTTAGTAGCAGAAATTGTAAGATTGCCATACTTTTTGGTACTAATATGTAGATTTGGATTTTTTCCACCTTCCTGATAAATTTCACCATATAAGTAAAATTCACTTTCATAAAAAGTTGGAGCAATCATTTCAAAATTAGTTGTATAGTCAATGACTAAAGAAGGTTCTTTGGACATTGAACTATTAAACTCAATAACATAATCTTCTTTTACAGCCTTCTTTTGAAATTTATCAATAATTGACTGTCGTTTGTAATCTAAAAAATCAAGATTGTTTCTATTGGTAATCTCATTTGTCAAACCATTGAACAAAATAACTGCCGTAATTGGCAAAAAGAATTTATGTTTAGCAGAGCCTTCTTCAATATCATATGAAATATGTGGTCTATTTTGCTTTTCTTTTCGGTTAGGATATAAAAAAGACTCAACATCTGATATAAAATCTTTAACTTCATTTATATCAATATCCTTAGGACTTAAAGTATTGTCCTTGTTAGTAACTCTTAATTCTATATATCCTTGTTCTTCCATGTGTCTAAAATACAAATTTACTGAATATAAAAAAACTACAGCCAACGTGTATAATTAATTGCTTGTTTTAGCTTGCTTACGAAAATCCTCGCATATTTTCTATTCGGTTTATATTTGCTAACTTTCTTGCTTAACCACCTGTCTGCCGACAGGCAGGCGCCACTAATCATACGTGTGCCGAGAGTAACGACCGGCTGAAAGTCGTTACGTAACTGTTTATAAGATGGTGGAACCGACCCACCGGTGTTGTCCTACAGGGGAAAGCATCAAACCACCATAAGGTGCTTTGGTAAAGAGCCAAGGTATTGAGCGTTATGGAAAAAGCTGCGCCATGAGCGTGGTCAGGTATGGATAATGGAGATGAATGCAAATGAACCTCTGATGAAGTGTCGAGAAAGTGCAACCTTCTGTCAAAAGTGTTTGAAGTATGACAAACATTATAAGTCCAGCGGTCACCTGTTTATTGGCTGGGCGGCAGGCGTCATTTAGGAGGCATGACCATTATTCGGGCTTATTTACGGAACTCGGGAACCTGTGCCAAGATGCAAAGTGAAATGCACAATAGCACAAACTAGAGGCAGAATAGCGATGCTTTGCGCAGGGGCGGACTAACCCGTAGTAGTGATGAAGTTCCTGTAATGGGAGTGGAGCAAAGGGGTTAGCTAATTTAAAATACGATTTGCCAACTTGAAAGAGGATGAGCTTATATTTGTAGATTAAATTAGAAGAGCCGTATGATGGGAGACTATCACGTACGGTTCTGTGAGAGGCTCGGGGTGAAACTCCCCTTGTCTACTCGACGTGTGCTGTGAGTGAAGCATAAGCTTCACGTAACTATTTATAAGATGGTGGATCCGACCCACTAGAATCTGCTTGTAGGAGCTGGTTCTAAACCACTTTTCTAATGCATCCAAAGTAATTTGTTTGTGTGAAGCGAGAAAAGAAAAGTCAGACTTGATCTGTCAGGTATTGATAAAAGAGATGAGCGAAAGCGAACCTTCCGATGATGCGTCGAGAAGACAAAACATGTTGCCAAAACCGAGAAAAGTCGAGTTCTCAGGGACAAGGATAGCGGAAACCTATTTACTGGCTATTCGGCAACCGTCGTATAGGGGGCATGACTTTTATCTGGGCTTATGGATGGAACGCAGGAAGCCTTACATTAATGCAAAAGGGAAAAATCAAGTAGAGCAACTGCAAGATGATTACCAATGTAGTGTAAGGTGGCGGACTAACTCGTAGTAGTGATGAAGCTCCTGTAATGGGAGTGGAGCAAAGGGGTTAGCTAATTTAAAATACGATTTGCCAACTTGAGAGAGGATGAGCTTATATTTGTGGATTAAATTAGAAGAGCCGTATGATGGGAGACTATCACGTACGGTTCTGTGAGAGGGAAAGGGTGAAACTCCCTTTTCCTACTCGACACAAACACGTTGTGCAAGAGTTACAAAGCATTATTAAAAAGGTGTCTTTCAAAACACTTGTTTTCTATTTAGTTAAACCAAACCGCATAGCCTTCCCGACGTAGTTCGAGTGCAATCTGTTCTTCAGCTTTTAGGGCTTCAGCTCTTGTGAGAAAAGGATCGATATGGGTGTATAAACTTGGTCTCAAGTACAATCCGTATTTTTCCACCAGAGCAGCGGATAACTTATGTCCTTTTTTATTGCGATAGCCTGTTTTATGCTGAAGGAAACGTTCTTTAGGTGTTTTGCTGGTCTGACCAACGTACAAACATTGTAGGACCCCATTAAACTGTGGATTGGCAGTCCTGAACTTTGTGTTTTCAGAATACACGCGTTTAGAAAGTTCAATTACGTAAATGGTATAAAGTGTTTTTGCCAAGGTTCTTAAGATTAAATCATTGTTGAAATAGAAGATATGTTTCGAGCATGCCGTTGTGGGTAGTGTTTATGGTCTTTTTACGCTGGATAGATTTTTAGTTCCTGCAATTTTGGCAGACTAACCAGGGTTTCAGGTTGGTTTTTGATGATTTTTGGGTTGGCAACTTAGGGTTCTTGTTGTCGTTCTTCATTAGCTTTCTAAACCGTATAAGATCTGTTTTATTTTGGGATGATCAATTTTAAAGGATGATTATCTTTTTCGGGGAAAAGGGCCTGTTTGTCGGCCAGTTCGTTTGTTAAGGCCTGCATCATGGCTTTGAGGCGTTCTGGCTGGGTGTCCGCTAAATTTTTGCTTTCAAACGGATCGTCCTTTAAGTGAAAAAGTTCGTAGCTGGGCTGATTGCTTTCGGGATGGTAATGGTAAACCAATTTCCAGTCTCCTTGAACCAAACTCGTGAAATAATTGCTCCTATGGTCGCCATGGGGGAAATGGTTCAAAAACATCAGGTCCCGATTTTGGTTGTACTTTCCAGATAATTGCTGATGCAGATCAAAACCGTCAAGTGGATAGGCGGGTGGCGTTTGCACTCCGGCCATGCGATTAATGGTCGGAAAAATATCCAATATGGTTCCCAATTGAATTTGTACCGCTCCTTGGTAAATGGGCAGTAATTGTTGGTTTTTGTTCTTGACATCGGGAGTCGCCCAGGCTGCTATAAACGGTACCCGCATACCGCCTTCCCAATGGTTGCCTTTTTTTCCTTTCAAAGGTGAAGCGCTGCTGTAATCGTTCATGATGGGCAGTGGCGCATCCGAGCCGTTATCACCCAAAAACAGGATGAGCGTGTTTTCACCAAGACCTAAATCTTTAATGTGTTGCATGATATCGCCCAACGATTTGTCCATTCCTTCAATCAGCGTGGCATAAGCTTGAGCCTGATCTGAATACGCCGAATTTTTATAGTGGGCCGCAAATCGGGCATCCGAATAAAACGGCGCGTGTACCGCATAATGGGACATGTTCAAAAAAAATGGACGCCTCTCCTTATGGGCGGCCGTGATAGCCGCATTGGCTTCTAAGGTCAAAGCCTCGGTCAGGAAAATGTCCTGTCCGTGGTATTTTTCAAGCCCCGGAACGGCCCTGCTTTTATTACCGCCAGTATGGCCAAAGCCTTCGGTACCCAAATAGCTGCCAGGTTGTCCAATGGAACTGCCGGCAATATTGACGTCAAATCCAAGGTTTAGTGGATCTTCGCCCTCACTGTCAAAAGGTCCAAAATGTGCTTTGCCCACGTGAATGGTTTTATAACCGCGTGCTTGCAAGAGTTTGGGAAGGGTCAAAGATGCCTTGGTCAAGCCTTTCCAGTTCCACGCCGAGGGCCCATAAGCAGTGCGATTGTCAGACTCTGAACGGATCCAGTTGGTCACTCCGTGCCGTGCCGAATTTTGTCCCGTCAGTATCGAGGTCCGTGATGGCGAACAGACCGAATGTGCATAAAAATTCGTAAACCGAATACCTTGTGTAGCCAATTTTTCCATGTTTGGAGTCATGTAAAAATCGTTTAAAGGATAGGTTTTTGGCTGGCCGTCAGCATCGGTCAAAAAAGGGACCGAGGTATCCATCAGACCCATATCGTCAATTAAAAACAGAATAATATTGGGTGGGGTAGCAGGCTCCGATTTTTTGACGCCACAACATTGAAATCCCAAACATAATAACAAAAACAATACAAAGAGAGGGGAAATACTGCGCATGGTGCGAAATTTAAGTTAGCGAAAGATGATCTGTAATCCTGTAAAAAAGGTGCTACCAAAATTAAGGTTTTTACGCCTCTTAACAAAAATGGACTAAGCTAAACAAAATGAGACGACCCACATCAACCTTCTGTTGCAAAGTGAATGTTTAAAAGATGTCTTGGCTCTGTGAACTACTTTTTATCTTACTCAAATTTAATGCATTAGAGGCGCTGGCCTTGCCTGTTCAGTACGGGAATAAAACGCTTATGCGTTACATTATTTACGGGAAACAACCACATTTTATATTAATTTTAATTCAAAATTATAACATGTACTACAGAAAAAAGCATGGTAAAGGCTTCACCTATCGCAACGAAAACGGTGCTACCATCAAAGATGAGAAGATCCGGAATTGGATCAAATCCTTGGTCATTCCACCCGCTTGGACCGAGGTGGAAATCAATGAAAATCCTAAGGCCGATTTGCTGGTGACTGGACGGGATGACAAGGACCGAAAACAGTACATCTATCATCCCGATTATGTTGAACATCAAAATGCCAAAAAATTTGATCGGATTATTGCTTTTGCTGACCAATTGGAGCACATGAGACGGGTGACCGGACAGCATCTGAGACAGAGAAAACTCTCCCGCGAAAAAGTATTGGCCACCATGCTCCGATTGATGGAGTCGGCATTTTTCAGACCGGGCAGTGAGGTTTACGCCAAAGAAAACCAATCGTACGGCCTTACCACCATTCGGCACAAACATTTAACTATAAATGGCGATGAACTTATTTTTTCCTACACAGGAAAGTCGGGAAAGGAACAGGAGAAACACGTGGTGGATAAAAAACTTGCCAAAATAGTCAAAGCCATTGACGACATGCCCGGGTATGAGATCTTTAAATACTTGGATGACGATGGTACGATTGTGGACGTCAAAAGTGACGACCTCAACACCTATATTCGAGAGGTCATGGGAGAGGGTTTTTCGGCCAAAGACTTTCGCACTTGGGCGGGTACCATGATTGCGGCCATTGCTTTGGACGAATTGGGCGTGGTGAAAAAAGATGATCAGAAATTATTGGATAAAAACATTAAGGAGGCCGTCAACCAAGTTTCAGAACGGTTGGGCAATACACCAGCCGTTGCCCGTAGTTCCTACATCGATCCGCGTATTATCGACGACTATATAGAGGGTCGAACGTTGCATTATTTTGAAAAAGAAATCCAGGCCTTGCTCAAAGATGCCGAAAACCTTTCCAAGGAGGAAGTTGGTGTGCTTTGTCTCTTGCGCAATCGCCTTAAAAGGAAGTCTTAAGCTTTTACAGAGCAGAACAAACTCTACATTTTCTTTTTTTGGTCCGTTTTAAATGAGATATGAAACTACTTATTCAAAATTTAGCTGGTTGATTTTCTATTGGCCATGACTTTTATTTCTGGGGTGGTGGTCCTCAGTAAACTACCCGTTTGGATCCTTCTGAAATCCACTCACTTTTGTGCAATTGTTGATAACCATTTGACAACAATTTTGGGCAACATCAAAAAGTCATATTTAAAATCGACATCTTTACACCTCAAGAAATTTTTCTAATTTTTAGCACTTATTTGTATGGAGATTACCCAGGTGATTAAAAGGGATTTTACCACAAAACCCTTTCATTTACAGAAGATTACTGATGCGATATTGAAGGCGATGACCGCCGCAAATCATGGAGGGCCGGAAGATGCGCAACGCATATCTGAGAAGGTTTATGAAGCCCTTTTAGACAGGAAAGGACAGGATGGAAACTATATACCAACCGTTGAGGAGGTTCAGGATTTCGTGGAAACGAAATTGATGGAAAGTGGCTTTTTTGATGTGGCGAAAGGATACATTCTTTACCGAAATCAGCAGACCCAAAGGCGTAAATTGAACATCTTTGAAAAGCGTATCAATTTGAAGCCCTACGAATATCCAGCACTTTACGAATACGTGCCGGCCATCCGTCATTCGTATTGGATCCATACCGAATTCAACTTTACCAGCGACATCCAGGATTTCAAAACCCGTCTCACGGAAGTGGAGCGCAGTGCCATTAAAAATACCATGCTGGCCATTTCTCAAATTGAGGTTGCCGTCAAGACTTTCTGGGGTGATATCTATCACCGGATGCCGAAACCAGAAATTGGTTCTGTAGGCGCCACTTTTGCGGAAAGCGAGGTGCGCCATCACGATGCGTATTCACATTTATTGGAAATATTGGGTCTTAATGAAGAATTTAAGGACCTCAAGAAAAAGCCCGCCATTATGATGAGGGTCCAATATTTGGAAACCGCTCTTAAGAACGCTAAAAGTGAAGACAATAAGGAATATGCAGAATCGATTTTGTTGTTCTCGTTATTTATTGAACATGTCTCATTATTCTCTCAATTCTTGATCATTATGGCCTTTAATAAGCATAAAAATATGCTAAAGGGAATATCAAACGTCGTAGAGGCCACCTCGAAGGAGGAGCAGATCCACGGTGATTTTGGGATTGATATCATCAAAATAATCAAGGAAGAAAATCCAGAGTGGTTTGATGAGAGCTATAACAGCATGATCCAGGAAGTATGTAAAGAGGCCTTTGCGTCAGAAAGCAGAATTGTGGACTGGATTTTTGAAGAAGGCGAATTGGACTTCCTGCCTAAGGCCGTAGTCAATGAATTTATAAAGAACCGATTCAACAATTCCCTTGAGAGCATAGGGATAGAAAAAATATTTGAGATAGACGAAAGCCTCATAGCCCAAACGGAATGGTTTGATGACGAGATCATCGGAACCAAGCATGGCGACTTCTTCGTGAAACGCTCTATCAATTACAGTAAAAGAACTCAAAGTATAACCAGTGATGACCTTTTTTAAATGAACAATCTAAACCAAACCCTCAACGTACAAAACTCCAAATCAATTTCAGAAACCGACCACCTTGTAAACGCTCGAAAAGAAGCGCTCCAAAAAACTGGAGAAATAAAAACACAAGGTTTTGAATGGCTTAATGAACACAGCCGTAACTTTTTAGCTTCAGGCTATCTAACGCCAGGTACGACCGCCGAGGAACGAATTCGTGAAATAGCCGATAGAGCAGAACAAATCTTGGATATCCCAGGGTACTCCGATAAATTTTTCAATTATATGTCTGAAGGGTTTTTCTCTTTGGCATCACCGGTATGGTCCAATTTCGGTAAGAAAAGAGGTCTTCCAATCAGCTGTTTTGGGTCGCATATTGATGACGATATGGGCAATATTCTTTATACCCAATCTGAAGTAGGGATGATGTCTAAACTTGGTGGCGGAACCTCAGGTTATTTCGGGAAAATCCGTCATCGTGGGGCAGAGGTAAAAAATAACGGACAAGCATCTGGAGCGGTCCATATCATGCAGTTGTTTGAATCTATGGTGGATGTGGTGAGCCAAGGTTCGGTGAGACGTGGTCGTTTCTCTCCGTATTTACCTGTGGAACATCCGGACATTATGGAGTTTTTGGAGATCGGTACTGAAGGAAATCCTATTCAGGAATTGACCCACGGCGTTACCGTAACCAACCAATGGATGGAGGAAATGATTGCCGGCGATGAGGCAAAACGTTCTATTTGGGCAAAAGTGCTTCAAAGAAGGGGTGAAATGGGCTACCCATACATTTTCTTTAAGGACAATGCCAATAATTCGGCTGCCGATGTTTATAAGGATAAAAAACTACCTATTTACGCGAGTAACCTGTGTACGGAGATTATGCTACCGTCCAATGACGATTGGTCGTTTGTGTGCGTGCTTTCTTCAGTGAATTTATTGCATTATGACAAATGGAAGGATACCGATGCAGTGGAGACTATGGTCTATTTCCTGGATGCTGTCATTACTGAGTTTGTTGAGAAATTGGAAGCCTATCGCGATTCTGAAAGTAGAGAAGACAAACAGACCTTCCTATTTATGGAACGTGCTTATAATTTTGCCAAGGATAATCGTGCTTTGGGACTTGGGGTCTTGGGTTGGCATTCACTGTTACAGTCAAAAATGCTGCCTTTGAATAGCCAAGAAGCCTACAATTTGAACAGCGAGATCTTTAAGCTGATTCAAGAAAAATCGTATAAAGCTTCAGAGGAATTGGCGGAGAAATTTGGAGAGCCAGAAATTCTTAAAGGCTACGGCCGACGTAATGCAACCTTGAATGCGATTGCACCAACCACCTCGTCCGCCTTTATCTTGGGGCAAGTATCGCAAGGCATTGAACCAATCTGGTCCAATGTGTATGTGAAGGACATTGCAAAGGTGAAAACAACAATCAAAAATTCATATTTGGAGGCCTTGTTGGAAGAAAAAGGTCAAAATAATCCAGAGGTTTGGAGAGATATCCGTAACAACGATGGTTCCGTACAGCATCTTGATTTTTTAACTCAGCACGAAAAGGATGTGTTTAAAACCTATTCCGAAATTGACCAATTGGATTTGATCTATCAAGCGGCCAACCGTCAGAATCATATTGATCAAGGCCAATCAGTGAATATTATTGTGCATCCTGAAATGCCGGTGAAAGAGATCAATAAAATTCATGTGACCGCATGGAAATTGGGATTGAAATCGCTTTATTACCAACACAGTATGAATGCTGCCCAGAAGTTTGCACAGAAAAAGGATTGTGCGAGTTGTGAGGCTTAAATTTGACTGTTCAATCACATTGATACATCAGTTAGTAGAAATAATAATTAAGAACAGGTTCAGTATTTGCTGGGCCTGTTTTTTTTATTCCCGACAATAGGTTTCAATACCTCGAGGTTCTTGATTGAATCGCATTGAGTCCGATTTCTTTGTATGACATAGTGCTTATGTTTTTGGAGTCCAATGGAAATTCGTTAGTGATTTAAGTGAGCTTTTGAGAAGGCAATGGCAATCAAAATCAGGTGATATAAAATGTTAAACAATAGCCTAATTCCTAGCCATCGTAAATAATTATTTGTATTCTTGCAGATTGAACTTTGTATGAGATGTCAGAGGAAAAAGTCAACACAAATATTACACGCAAGGAGTCGATTTCAATAGTTCAGGATGAGTCATTGACTTCCAAGGCCAATGCAGGCACAACTGATTCCGCCCCTGTTTTAAAGGCTAAAGCAGTGAAGAAAGAGACGTTTTCTGAACGAATGAAAACGCATCGGTTTTTACTTGTTCGCGCAATCTATTATTTCTTTTACTCGATCTGGGCGATTGTAATGGCCATCGGAATGTTCATTGCCTGGTTAATTGCCATGTTGTTTATATGATGCAAAAATTGCCATTGAAACGGTTGCATTTATATGTGCTGCTGTCATTTGCAGCGTTCATGGTCGTACAAACCTTGAAATTCTTTGCTATAACCGGTCCCAATTGGATCTTCCACCATCTCAATGATTTTTTAGCCATTCCAATTATCGCTACAATAGCTCTGCACGGGGTTTGGATTATTAAAAAAGATAGGACCCTTCGAATAAATGGCTTTACGATCTTGAGTCTGGTTGTACTTTTTTCAGTGGTTTTTGAATACTATCTGCCACAAGAGGATGATCGCTATACCGGAGATGTTTGGGATGTGGTCTGTTATGGATTAGGTGGCATGGTATTCTACATTTTTCAGAAAATGGAGTAGTAGGATTTTATTCGACTTTAAAAAGTTGATTTGTTATGGGATAGGTCCATTTCTCAAATTCTGATCTTTTAATCTTTTTGTCACCCGATCTAAAATGACTTTATAGAGTGGAAGGAAAAACAGCGCGTTGATGATTATTTTAAAAATATAATCAACAGTGGCAATTTCGACCAGATTTTCAGCAAGATAGGGGTCTGAGGTTTTGTAAAAGGCAATGAAAAAAAATGTCAGGGTGTCCATAAAATTTCCAAAGATGCCCGAAGCCAATGGCGCATGCCACCATTGTTTATGCTGCCGAAGTTTATTGAACACGAAAATATCTAAAATCTGCCCGACCACATAGGCCGCGAAACTCGCGATGGCGATACGCGCCACAAATAGATCAAATCCAAAAAACGCGTCAAATCCCAGCCAAATGCCGTGACGAAAACCAACGGTAATCAAGTAGGAAACCAACAAGGCCGGAAACATGGCATAAAAAATAATCCGTCGTCCCATTCGCGCTCCAAAAAGACGCACGGTCAGGTCTGTTGCCAAAAAGATGAACGGAAAGGTAAACGCACCCCAAGTGGCCTTGAAGCCGAAAATGGAGATTGGAAACTGTACCAAGTAATTGCTTGACGCAATAATAAGAATGTGAAATCCAACCAGTAATAATACAAGTCGCGTGTTTTTAATAGAGGACATAAAGCGTTTCTTAGTTTTTTAACGTGGGAGAATTTCGAACCACGTGTCCCATTTTTTTATGGACAATTAAGGGCGCAAGATAGTTACTATTTTGGTGGTTTTAAAGTTATGAGTTATGAGTTTTGAGTTTCAGAGTTACGGGTTCATGTTTCAAGATTTTCAACTTTAACTTCCCGCCTTCACTTCGCTTCGGACGGGCAGGCAATTTCGATATTTAAAACGTATCAATTTTACCAAAGTGTTTCGGCGTGAGCAATAAAATAATGAGCGTAAGCAGTCCCACGGTCAATAAACCGATATAGACCGTGTGTGTCGAATCGAAAAATGCGTGTTGCAAATAGTTTTGAACGCTATCGTCTGAATGGGCGGATTGTAACACCTCTACAACCTCATTTACTTTGGGTAATGCGCTTTGTAAATTTTCTGGGGCTTCCGTCATTTTATCAAATAGCACCGAATTGAAAATAGCGGCAAAGATGGCAGCTCCCAAACTTTGCCCGAAATATCTCGAGAACATACTGGCGCCTGTCACAACGCCTCTTTGTCCCCAATCTACGGTCGATTGCACCCCAACCATCAAAGGCGTAGAAATCAATCCAAAGCCCGCCCCCATAAGCAGCTGGATAGCCACCAACGTCCATACCGAACCTGGGTAAGGCATGAATAA
>Ga0208015_1000792_pt1 | contig 13674 bp, 13 predicted proteins | sample 26BtaG_FD_184101 | JGI IMG/M metagenome (GOLD analysis project Ga0208015, IMG submission 184101) | Marine viral communities from Cariaco Basin, Caribbean Sea - 26B_WHOI_OMZ_CsCl (SPAdes) (version 2) | ecosystem: Environmental > Aquatic > Marine > Oceanic | place: Caribbean Sea: Cariaco Basin...
TCACCCGTGCGCCACTCTCATTATCAGCAAGCTGATAAATCCCGTTCGACTTGCATGTGTTAGGCCTGCCGCTAGCGTTCATCCTGAGCCAGGATCAAACTCTTCATCGTTGTTCTTTTAGAGTGCCGAGGCACTCAGTACTTTTCAACGACCAAAGGAAATTCAATTTTTGGTACTCAAAATGGTCTGTTCTCTTTTCTGTTGCGAAATGCTGTTTCCGGCACTTCGCTACGCTGTCAATCCAATATGTTAATGAACTTGTTTCTCTTTTTCCTCGGCGAACCCAATCGCTAAGCGGGTGCAAATATACAACCCTTTTTTAGATCCACACAATGTTTTTGAAAGTTTTTTCGAAAGTTTTTTTTCACACTCCAAATCGACCCCCACAAAACACCATTCCAATGAACCCGTCCGCTCCGAACGTTGCCGTTTTTTGCGGCTGCAAACATACAACCTTTTTCCGTTCCGCAAAACTTTTTATCAAAAAAATTTTGCTTTCTTTTTCCAAGGATGTAAATGAACCTTTTTCCGCTCCCCGGGACCGTGGGCCCCTTGTTTGCGGGGTGCAAATATACGACCCTTTTTCCCTTACGGACAAAATAAAACCGCACTTTTTTTCAACTATTTTTCTTCCCGCTGGAAATGAACGCCTTAGGACGAGGGAAAACATCAACCCCAATTGCCCAGGTGGCGTGGACGGGCCCCGCGTTAGCGATGGAGCCCTTGCCTGAACTCTTTTGCGGACGCCAAAGCGGCCGGAAAAAGTGAGGGGCGAGAGCGCGGTGGGCTGCCCCTTAGGCAGAACAAACGCCCAAAAACCAAACAAACCAACTCTCCTATATAGGACACTATGACTTGTTTTATATAATTCATCAAAACACTCATATATATAAGGAGGAAGCAAATCAATGATTACTTCAAACTCCCTACTCTGCGCAACGTTTTATTACCGATAATATTTATACCTCTATATATATTGTATGAAAGTATTTAACATCTTATCTTTGTCATCCAAAATTAGTACAAGAGATATATGATTGATATAACGCTACCAGACGGAACTGTTAAACCGTTTGAGATAAATGCAACGCCAATGGATGTTGCCAAAAGCATAAGTGAAGGGTTGGCCAGAAATGTTATTTCTGCAAGTTTCAATGGGGCTACTGTAGAGACGCACACCCCATTGACCACAGATGGCGCATTGGTATTGTATACCTGGAATGACAAAGAAGGCAAAAAGGCTTTTTGGCATTCATCCGCTCACGTTTTGGCCCAGGCACTTGAAGAGTTATATCCTGGCGTCAAACTTTCTATTGGTCCTGCTATTGAGAATGGCTTTTACTATGATGTGGATTTAGGGGATCAAACAATTTCTGACAAGGACTTTAAGACTATTGAAGATAAGATGCTGGAGATTGCCAGAGGCAAACACGACTTTAATTTACGATCAGTATCAAAAGCCGATGCCTTATCATTATATAAGTCTCAAAACAATGAATACAAAGTAGAGCTGATTGAAAACCTCGAAGATGGCACAATCACTTTTTGCGATCATTCAACATTTACCGATTTATGTAGAGGTGGACATATTCCTAATACGTCGATTATCAAAGCGGTCAAAATCATGTCGGTTGCTGGTGCATATTGGAGAGGCGATGAAAATAATAAGCAACTAACTAGGGTTTACGGGATTTCATTTCCAAAGCAAAAGGATCTAACCGAATATCTTCACTTACTTGAGGAGGCAAAAAAACGCGATCACAGAAAATTGGGCAAAGAGCTAGAATTGTTTACATTCTCAACCAAGGTGGGCCAAGGTTTACCATTGTGGTTACCAAAAGGTGCAGCTTTACGTGAGCGACTTGAGAATTTCTTAAAGAAAGCACAAAAAAAGGCTGGGTATGAAATGGTGGTCACTCCTCATATTGGGCAGAAGGAGCTTTATGTTACTTCTGGACATTATGAAAAATACGGTGCTGATAGCTTTCAGCCCATTCTGACTCCCAATGAAGGTGAAGAATTCTTGTTAAAACCTATGAATTGCCCTCACCATTGCGAAATCTATAATGCCAAACCATTTTCTTACAAAGAACTTCCTATACGCTACGCTGAGTTTGGAACGGTTTACCGTTATGAACAGAGTGGCGAATTGCACGGTTTGACACGTGTAAGAGGCTTTACCCAAGATGATGCGCATATTTTTTGTACGCCAGATCAGTTGGATAAAGAGTTTAAGGATGTTATTGACTTGGTTCTTTATGTGTTTGGTTCTTTAGGATTTGAAAACTTTAAGGCGCAGGTATCATTAAGAGATCCAAATACGCCTGAAAAATATATAGGTAGTGATGAAAACTGGGAGAAAGCCGAAGCTGCCATCCTTAATGCAGCGATAGACAAAGGCTTGGACTATGTGGTAGAAACAGGTGAAGCTGCTTTTTACGGTCCTAAGTTGGATTTTATGGTGAAAGATGCTCTGGGAAGAAACTGGCAATTAGGCACGATTCAAGTAGATTATAACCTACCTGAACGATTTGACCTTACTTATAAAGGCAGTGATAATGAGTTGCACAGACCCGTCATGATTCATCGCGCACCTTTTGGAAGTATGGAGCGTTTTGTAGCGATTTTGCTAGAGCACACCGGTGGAAATTTCCCACTTTGGCTAATGCCAACTCAAGCAATAGTGCTGTCAATTAGTGAAAAATATGAAAAATACGCCGAAAAAGTTTTAAATGTGCTAGAAAATAACGAAATTCGCGCCCTCGCAGATAATAGAAATGAGACTATTGGCAAGAAGATTCGTGAAGCAGAAATGGCTAAAATCCCATACATGATTATCGTTGGCGAGCAAGAAGAAAATAAAAATATGATAACCGTACGACAACATGGCGGAGAAGATTTAGGCATGATTAGTGCAGTAGACTTCGCAAAGGTTGTTGAAAAAGAAGTAAAAAAGACATTAAAAACCTTTAAATAGAAAAATTAAGTTTAACTAAAAACATATAAGCCATAGCAATTCGTAGAAACAGAGGTAGCTTCAGAAGAACTGAAAAAGAGGAGCAACATAAAATTAACAGAAATATTAGAGCCGAAAACGTAAGACTTGTTGGAGATAATGTTGAAACCGGGGTATACACCACTAAACAAGCTTTGGCCATTGCCGAAGAACAGGGTGTCGATTTGGTTGAGATATCGCCAAAAGCTGATCCGCCCGTTTGTAAGGTGATGGATTACAAGAAGTTTCTTTATGAACAAAAGAAACGCGACAAGTCATTAAAGTCCAAAGCAACCAAAGTTGTTGTTAAAGAAATCCGTTTTGGACCTCAAACAGATGATCACGATTACGAATTCAAAAAGAAACACGCAGAAAAGTTCCTAAAGGAAGGCGCAAAACTTAAAGCTTTTGTGTTTTTTAAAGGTCGTTCTATTGTGTTTAAAGAACAAGGGCAAATATTGTTATTGAAATTAGCCCAAGATCTTGAAGAATATGGTAAGGTTGAACAAATGCCACGACTAGAAGGAAAGCGTATGACAATGTTCATAGCGCCTAAAAAGAAGTAGCTTGGACCAGGCTCAGCTGCCAAACATCATTGATAAATAACGCACCATAGTAAGGTGTATGAAGATTATAAGCGAAAAGTAAATTAAAATTTAGGAGAAAATGCCAAAAATGAAAACCATATCTAGTGCTAAGAAACGTTTTAAACTAACGGGCACTGGTAAGATTAAAAGAAAGCACGCGTTTAAGAGTCATATCTTGACCAAAAAATCTAAAAAACGTAAGCTTGCCTTGACTAAAACAACTTTAGTCCACAAGGCAGATGAGAATAATGTTAAATTGATGTTACGTTTAAAGTAATACCTTTTTAACCGGTTAAAACAATTTATAAACCCTGGAGTTAGGCCACAAGATTAACGATTGTAGATTGATGATTTTTGATCTGCGAAGTTAAAAAGACAAAGTGTCAGTTATCGACCGCCTACTACAAAAAACAATTAAGAAATGCCAAGATCAGTAAATTCAGTAGCAAAAAGAGCCAGAAGAAAAAAGGTTCTTAAACAAGCAAAAGGATACTTTGGAAGACGTAAAAACGTTTGGACAGTAGCCAAAAATGCGGTTGATAAAGCGATGTTATATTCGTACAGAGACCGCAGGGTAAAGAAAAGAAATTTCCGTTCATTATGGATTACGCGTATTAACGCAGCAGCCAGATTACACGGAATGTCTTATTCAAAGTTCATGGGAGGAATCAAAGCTAACAACATCGGATTGAACCGTAAGGTTCTTGCAGATTTAGCGATGAACCATCCAGATGCTTTTGAAGCCATTGCCAAAAAAATCAAAAAATAGGCGTTTCGCCAAAATAACAAACACAATTCGCTTATAAAAAATCCGATTCTTAATTGAATCGGATTTTTTTGTTGACACTGCAGAGAATCTGTATTAGTAATTCAAAAGGGATACCTGTCCAAGCATAGATGGTATATGCATGTTTCATGAAGACCCAATGAAAATAGAGTGTTTATCATATTTTATAGTTCTTCTTCTTGTTATAATTAGACCAAGCGAAAGCCAATCCATTTTAAATATGACTAGTAATACTACGCTAATAAAATGAGGCTATAGGGGAAAGTAAGAGTTATTGGTAAAAGTAAGCTCACCCTTCAATCTTACAAATTTTCAATTAGCGATACAACAAACCAAAGCTTACCTACCTTGCTGGTCTATCCAGTCGGTTTTTTCAATAATGTATCGTCTAACCATACAATGACGTTCTTGATTGTAGAACTCTCTTATAGGTTTCATGAATTTTTCCAAAATTTTTGCCGAACCAATATTTTTAGTATTAACGTCGGCTGCGACCTTTTCAACATTCAACCTGTTAAAATAATAATCTATCATTCCTCTCGCAGTTTCCGTTCCGTATCCTTTTCCCCAATAATTTGATCTAAAACGATACCCTAACTCTTTATCATTTTCATCATTAGTTAAAAACAGACAGAGCCCAATCATCTCAGGATTATCCTTTTCAAAGATTCCACAAGTATAACTCTCCCTGCGTAAATCACTCCATTCTAAATTCAGATTCTCATTGAATTTATCTAATATCTGAATTTCAGAAAGTCTTGATTGGGGTATTGGGTCTATAACTTTAGGGTCAGAAAGTAATTCAATAAAGTTGTTTTTGTCTCTACTTTTTAAACTCTTAACCACTAACCTTTTGGTCTCAAACACCTTCATTTTCATGATTGAATTTATTTAAACTCTTAAAATTATCTTTTATGGATGGCATAAATTTTGAGTTCCTCTGTTTTACCCTCCAGCAATTCATCTCCCAAAGAAATAGCTTCGTATTTATTGTTCAAATTGAGCAAATGGAATAAATCATCTGAGATAAGCAAGGATTCATTATACTCGTTACATTTCTCCTGAATGCGGGAGGTAGAATTAATCACATCCCCATGATAGGCCAATTCTTTTTTCACGGTTCCAACTTCGGCAATTATTATTTTTCCAGTATGCAATCCGGCCTTAAATTCTGGCTGAATTCCATATTTTTTTTGGTAATATTTAGAATGCCGTTTTAACTTTCGTTCAAAATCGAAGAACAGATTGATACAGTTCAAGTCTCTAATCCCCTGCTTAGGCGTCCAACTCAACACCGCTTCATCACCTACATATTGATAAATTTCGGCATTGTATCTATTGATAATCTTATTGAGATAAAAGAAACAATCCTGTATGAGCTGGCTATATTTCAAATGCCCCAACTCCTCAGCATGTGATGTGGAAGACTTTAAATCCAGGAACATGAATATCCGGTCCACTTCACGTGGATTTTTATACCTACCAATAAGCATTTTAAAGATGATCCCTTTGCCAAACTTATCATTGGCCAATCGTAAAAACGAAAATAACAAAGAACAAATAATGAAATAGGCGGTGACCATCCAAAATATCTTATTGGAAATCCACCATCCCCTGTGATTTGGGAAATTGATATTGAGATAATCTTCAGCCAAAAAAGCCATAATACTCAATGAGAAAATAAGAAATACCAGATAAATAAGCGATTTGATAAGAAGAATCAAGCCCAGGTTTAGAGCTTTTGATAGAAATTTATCGAAAATATATTCAACTATCGTATACACAATGGCAACCATAACCCCTAAAGCCACTCCAAATAAAAGGTATTCAGAAACCGGATATACCTTACTGGCTTCAATAGCCTCAACCTGCTCCTGCTCTCTACCCAAATATCTGATGAGGATAAAAAAACAAAATGCAAACGACCAATATAAAACGGATGCGAAAAATAGTTTGAAAAATTGTTTAATATAATATAGCATTCATGGGAGATGTTAGCACTTATTCCTTAATTTCATCAATGGCTGCCTTAAACTCTTTCCAATCTACCAATCCATCGCCATCCTTATCATAACCTTCAATAAGTTTACTGGTCACCAAACCTCTTATCAGGCCGCTAATTTCTGCCTTCTTAAGGAGTTCAGCAATTTCCTTTTTGGAAAGTTTACCATCTTTGTCGTTATCAAAAAATGCAAATGCTTCCTCGGGTGTCTTGAAACTGTTGGAAATGAGGATTTGAATTTTATTAAGAATAGTTTCTTTAGTAGACATAATTCGATTTATTTTTTAAAAGTAAGAAATATTACGGTTCTATAAGTGCTCATTTGACAACAAAAGGCGCTGCCCGTGCGAGAATCTATTATCATATCGCCAAAAGAAGTTTTTAAAACTATGCAATTATCGCGCCATATCTAAAGCGGCATTACTCTGAATGCAGGATAACATCCATTTTCGAAATATAATGGCTTCCCAATGTAAACTCCGATCTGAACAAAAATGTTATCCTATTATTAGGTCTTCTGTTTTTTCTTTTTAGCCGCAGGAAACAAGACATTATTTAAAATCAATCGGTATCCTGGGGATGTAGGATGTAGCTCCAACTCAGTCTTTGGGTCGCCTACTTTGTGTGTATAGTCTTCAGGATCGTGCCCGCCATAAAATGTAAAAAAGCCCTTTCCCTTGATCCCATGGATGTATTTAGCTTCGCCATTGGTTTTATTTTCACCCATAATAAGAACGTTCGATTTGATTTCTTCTCTCGTAAAAGAAGTCGTCTGTCCCATAAAACCCTTTACCAAAGCCGTATGATTTTGACATAACATGGTCGGTATAGGGTCCCATTTAGCGGAATAGTCCATGAGTGTAAAGTAATCCGTCAACATAGGGATTTGACGTTTGGATGTCATATCAATGGACGAAAACTCATAGATATTAGGGTTTCTTTCCAAAATAAAATCCTTAAACGCAAAGGTTTTACTATAATCGATTTTGCTCTGATAATTCGGATCACTAGGATCGCCATCGAACATCGGCTCACAAATATCAACACCTTCTGCCGCCAAGGCAATGTCAAAACTGTCGGTGGCACTGCACATGGCAAACATAAATCCGCCACCAACCACATAATCTCTAATTTTTAAGGCCACTGCCAATTTTTGTTCAGACACCTTCGCATAACCTAGTTTGGCCGCCAATGCTTCGGCTTGTCTTTTTTCTTCAATATACCAGGCTGCCGATTTGTAGGTTCTATAAAACTTGCCATATTGTCCGGTAAAATCCTCATGGTGTAGATGCAGCCAATCGTAAAGTACCAACCCATCATTCAATACTTCTTCATCGTAAATAGTTTCATAAGGTATTTCGGCATAGGTCAACACTAAAGTCACGGCGTCATCCCATGGCGGATTCCCCTTGGGAGAATAGACGGCGATTTTAGGAGCTTTTTCAAGAACCACGGATTCCATATTTTGCGAAGGGCTGTCAATAAACTCCAAGATTTCTTCGGTCTTCACATCTGAAATCACTTCGAATGAAATGCCTCTAATCTGACATTCTCTTCGAATTTCAGCAAGGTCGGGCAACAAGAACGATCCCCCCCTATAATTGAGCAGCCACTTTACTTTCAATTGCTTTTCAAGTGTCCAATAGGTCATTCCGTAAGCTTTAAGATGGTTTTTTTGACCTTCAGCATCCATAGGTATAAGAATGTAGGAGGCAAAAGATTGCACACTAACAAGAACAAGAAAAAGGATACAGACTGCTTTTTTCAAAATAAATGAAGATTGTGGTTCGATGTGATAAATTGATTCTGATGATTAATCGCACTTCCATTTAAAGGGAGTGAATTTATCAATGGAAAGATAAACAAAAATTAAGCGTCCCTAAAATGCTTTAAGAAAATATTGGATAAATCCCATTTTAAAATTCCTCATTCTTGCCCGAAAGCAAACTTGCTACAATTTTTGTACTTGGGAATTGTTCCAGGATAATTTTCAAGAAAACCGTTATTGGGATGGACATGATCATACCTGCAATTCCCCAAATATAGCCCCAGAACATCAACATCACCAAAACAGCTATGATATTGATGGAAAAGGATTTTCCCATAAATATAGGTTCCAAAATGGATCCGAAAATAACCTGAACTAACGAGATGGCCAGAATGAAGAAGAACAAGGTGCTTGATGGATCCAATTCCACAAAGGCAAAAATAGTTAAACTGATCACGGCAATAAAGGATCCAATCATTTGCACAAAATTGATCACAAAGGCAAATAGTCCCCAAAAAATTGGAAAACTCACGTCAAAATACACACAGGCGAGACCCGTGAAGATTCCGGTTCCCAAACTCACTAGAAACTTCACCTTTATGAAGGTGATCAAATCATTTTCAATTTTAAGGAACGTTTTGACCGCGGTATGTTTTCGTTTCAATAAAGTAACATGTAACAATTTCTGTACATTGATGGATTCGGCCAGCCACAGCACGGTAAAGAAAGCAGTTGTGAGGGCCATACTGATGAATCTCCCCATAGACCCCACAACGGAGCCAATATTTTTAGTTTCCGCCAATTGAGCCATGATACTTCCATTTTTCCCCAATTGGACACCAAAAAATGTTTCCAATGAGTCTTTTAAACCTCTAATCTTGCCTTCAGCTTCCTTGAAAAAAGTGCTATCAGATGACATAATCTGTTTACTGGACAGGTGTATCAATTCTGCGGTAATAGCCAGTCCCATCAAAATAAGAAGAATCACGATAAAAATACTGAGATATTTTGGCACACCCTTTTTTCCCAACCAACGCATCAAGGGTAAAAACAAGAGCGCGATAAACATGGAAAATACCAACGGAATAAAGATAAACGATAGGATTTTTAGCAAATAAAAAACCAATGGCACAACAATAACCAGCAATAATAAATTTGTTGTTCGTATTTTGTCCATGGGTAAAATTCTAATTATCAGCTTGCAAAGATAATCTTAAACTCTCAAAAAAATTAAAGAAAAAGTTAAGGTTTTAGAATGGCACGTCATTATCGTCGACATCATCCATTGAAGGTGGATCAAATGCATCTGATGCTGAAGGGAAATTACCCGACTTAAAGGTATTGTCATTGGCAGCTGCATTCATTTTAGAGTGGAATTCGCCAAATGGTGTATCAAAATCATCTAGGTTATCAAACTTACCAAGGTGTCCAACAAACTTCAACCTGATATTCTCCAAGCCACCATTTCTATGTTTGGCCACAATGAATTCCGCTTGACCTTCAGTAGGAGAACGTTCTTCATCATCCCACTCGTCAATTTTGTAGTATTCGGGTCTATAGATAAACGATACAATATCCGCATCCTGTTCAATTGCACCAGATTCACGTAAATCAGATAATAATGGTCTTTTACTGCCGCCACGGGTCTCTACCGCACGGGATAGTTGTGACAAGGCAATTACGGGAAGACTCAATTCCTTTGCCAGAGCCTTGAGGTTACGGGAGATAGTAGAAATTTCCTGTTCCCTGTTTCCGCCTTTCTGGCTTCCGCCAGCTGTCATCAATTGCAGATAATCGATAATAATCATTTTAATGCCATATTGTGACGCCAAACGACGTGCTTTTGCACGCAAATCAAAAATAGAAAGCGATGGGGTATCATCAATAAACAAAGGTGCTTTCTCTAAAGCCTTTACCTTAACATTTAACTGTTCCCATTCGTGTTTCTCAAGTTTTCCCGTTCGCAATTTTTCTGAAGAGAGACCTGTTTCGCTAGAGATCAAACGGGTGATCAACTGCACCGAAGCCATCTCTAAAGAGAAAAACGCAACGGGAATATTATGTTCGACCGCAATATTTCGTGCCATAGAAAGGGTCAAAGCTGTTTTACCCATCCCTGGACGTGCTGCCACAATGATCAAATCGCTCTCCTGCCATCCCGAGGTCAGTTTATCCAGCTTGTCAAAACCTGATGGAATACCGCTCAAGCCCTCTTTATTGGAAATATCTTCAATTTTCTTTTTCGCTTGAATAACCAAACTTTGGGCAGTTTCTGTAGATTTCTTGATATTTCCTTGGGTCACTTCATAAAGCTTGGCTTCTGCTTGATCCAACAAATCAAAAACATCTTTAGTTTCATCGTAGGCATCTTCAATAATTTCATTTGAAATCTTGATCAAACTGCGCTGTATAAATTTTTGGAGAATAATCCGTGCATGAAACTCAATATGTGCCGAGGAAGACACGCGTTGGGTCAAAGATATCAAATAAAAATCGCCACCTACCAATTCTAATTTTGCATCTTTCTTGAGTTGACTAGAAACGGTTAATAAATCGACCGGTTCACTGTTTTCAAATAATTTGAAAATGGCCTCAAAGATGTGTTTATGAGCATCTTTATAGAATGCTTCTGGGCTTAAAATGTCGATAACTTCATCTACCCCTTTTTTATCAATCATCATGGCCCCGAGAACAACCTCTTCTAAATCAAGAGCTTGTGGCGGAATTTTCCCTTTTTCTAAGCTAATAATCGTGCTTTTGTCCACTTTATAGCCTTGTATTTGATTTGGTTGTTTCATGAATACGAAAGTAAATAATTTGTAAAGAAAGAAGCCATTTTGTTGCACTTCAATCTTAACAGGTCATCAACAATATAACTGTTGATAACTTTATAATATTGTTAATAAGGCCAAAAAAAACCGAAGCCATTAACTTCAGTTTTGATTTTGGTTAAGGTATTGGGGGATTGTTATTTATAGACCCCCATATTAGCATATTTATCCATGCGTTTTTGTACCAATTCTTTTGGTGATAAGTTTTTAAGCTCATCATAAGATTTTTCGATTGCTTTCCGAACTGCCAAAAAAGCTTCCTCTCGATTGGTATGTGCACCGCCCAATGGTTCTTTAATAATATCGTCCACCAATTTCATTTTTTTCATATCAGGAGCCGTAAGTTTTAATGCTTCTGCCGCTTGCTCCTTATATTCCCAACTGCGCCATAAGATTGACGAGCAGGATTCAGGCGAGATTACAGAATACCAGGTGTTTTCCATCATCAGCACACGGTCTCCAACACCAATACCCAAAGCTCCCCCAGAGGCACCTTCGCCAATGATTACGCAAATAATTGGCACTTTTAAACGGGTCATTTCTAAAATATTCCTTGCAATGGCTTCTCCTTGCCCACGTTCTTCAGCTTCCAATCCAGGATAAGCACCAGGGGTGTCAATTAAAGTCACTACCGGAATCTTAAATTTCTCAGCAGATTTCATCAAACGTAGAGCCTTTCGGTAACCTTCAGGATTTGACATTCCAAAATTCCGATATTGCCTGGTTTTGGTATTGTACCCCTTCTGTTGCCCAATAAGCATATAGGACTGATCGCCAATCTTACCTAATCCGCCAATCATGGCTTTATCATCCTTCACATTTCTATCTCCATGCAACTCCAAAAAAGAATCGCCACATAAGGCCCTGATATGATCTAAGGTATAAGGCCTATTTGGATGACGGGATAATTGAACACGTTGCCACGCGGTTAGATTTTTATAGATATCTTTCTTAGTAGCGAGGAGCTTCTTCTCAATTTGTTCACAAGTTTGAGTCACGTCAACATCACTCTCTTCACCAATCACTCGGCATTTTGACAACTGATCCTCTAGTTCTTTTATGGGAAGCTCAAATTCTAAATACTCCATAGAAATTTAAGTTTTAATTATTAGTTAGCCTACAAACCTACGTAATTTTTTCCGTTCAGGTAAAACTACAATATGAAAAAAACAGGTATTTATTAGATGGCCATACAAAGGTACGGATAATCAAAGTAACTCTTAAAGATTAATCGATTTAGTGTGTTTTTCGTTTTCTTGCCCTATAGGAATTCACATTCTTCAACACGGCATCCAACATGACAGATAGCAACACCAAACAAGCGCCATAGTAAAACTGAGGTCCCATGGTTTCTGTTTCAGGAAATAACAATAAGGCCAAAGCTATCCCATAAACAGGTTCCAGATTATAAGAAAGGACCACTGTATATGGACTGATAAATTTCATCACTTTAACCACTCCAATAAATGCATAGGCCGTACAAACAGAGGCCAATAAAAAAAGATACATCCAATCTGAAGCAGAAAGCGTGAAAAATTTGATGTCAAATCCTCCTTTAAATAGCAGGATAAAAAGCGTCAAAAATGCGACCCCACTAAGAAACTCATAAAACGAAATGACCGTCGCGGAATATTTCCGTATGAATGTGCCGTTAATAACTGCAAATAAACTGGACAGTAAGGCCGAAACAACCCCAAGAATGATACCATTGATATATCTCAACTCACCGTGTGTAATGAGAAAGACGCCAATAACGACCATAACCCCAAGAAGGATTTCATACCAAACAATTCGTCTTTTATATAAGAAAGGTTCAATAAAAGAAGCAAAAAAGGCTCCGGTAGAAAACATTGCGAGTGCAATGGAAATATTGGATTGCTTGATGGCTTCAAAAAAAGTAATCCAATGTAAAGAGACGATGACACCTGCTGCAAGAAATTTCAGCATCGTGGACTTATCAATCTTTAATTTGACTTTTTTGAACTTGATATAAAGAAACATGAGCAATCCTGCCATCAACATTCTATACCACACCAATGGGATGGAACCAATAGTAATCAACTCGCCTAAAATAGCAGTAAAGCCAGCGATGAAAACTAAAAAATGAAGGTGCAGATAATTCTTGAGCTTAGCGTTTTGCATTGTAGAGGAGAAAGATCGCTAAAATACCAAAAACCAAATTTGGGAGCCATGCAGCGATTATTGGAGAAAAATCAGATTGTTCGGCCAATACGCCAAAAACCTTATCAAAAAACACATAAACCATGGCGGTTGTAATACCAAATGCCAAGTTAAAACCCATTCCTCCTCTTCTCTTAATAGAAGATACGGCCACTGCAATAATGGTCAGAATAAAAACGGATACAGGCAAACTCCATTTTTTATATTTTACAATTTCATAGCGACCAATATTTGAAGAGCCCCGGGCCTTCTCCTTATCTATAAATTCTACCAATTCAGAATAAGGTTTTGTTTCTGCAATATAATTGACCGGCATTAAATCTTCCAAATCAAAAGGAAGAACGGTATCGAGTTGTCGTTGTGCTTCAATAATATCACCGTTGTCCGTTATAGTCCGTTTATAATAGTTAAATAATTTATAGGTGCTATCGGCTTCAGAATAGCGAATTGAATTTGCAAACATCTTATAAGTCAATTCGTTGCCCTCAATATGTTCCAAAGTAAAGTTATAGCCCGTTTTTTG
>Ga0208015_1000793_pt1 | contig 13652 bp, 10 predicted proteins | sample 26BtaG_FD_184101 | JGI IMG/M metagenome (GOLD analysis project Ga0208015, IMG submission 184101) | Marine viral communities from Cariaco Basin, Caribbean Sea - 26B_WHOI_OMZ_CsCl (SPAdes) (version 2) | ecosystem: Environmental > Aquatic > Marine > Oceanic | place: Caribbean Sea: Cariaco Basin...
CATGGACTGGCGATGGAAGGCTGGTCATGGCAATCTCTTAATCAAAGCGTTCTTTTTATCAAAACGTTCTGTTCATAAAAACGTTCTGTTAATTTAAAAACCAGTCGCGTTGACCGTTACCGTTGACTAGTCAAAGCGGCTAGGTAAGACTAGATAACGGGTGACGGTCGTGGCGGTACGGAAGGTGGCAAAAATAAAAATCATCCGAAGGTGGTTTACATACCTGGTGGACGACGACGTTTGCCACCTGCCCCTTTACTGGGTCCTTCCTCTCCGATAATCACGGCTTCACCTGCTTGCAGCCCACTTAGAATCTGCGCATCTACTCGGTTGTCGATACCGACCGTGACCGCTCTATCCTCTACACTGCCGTCTGCATTCAAGACTCGGACGTAGCGTTTCTTCCCACCTTGAGTATCGGCAGGTTGTTGTGAGTCTTTATTAATCGCAGCGGCTTGGTCTTGCTCGCCTTTTTCGCGGTTACCTTGTGGTTTGCCCTTGCCACCAGCTCTTGAACTATCTCCACCCATGCTAGGCGTGTTTTGTAAGGCTGAAGAAGGGATTAACAACGCCTTTTTCGCTTGATTAATCACCACAAAGACCTGCGCAGTCATATCAATACGGAAGCGTTTATCAGGGTTTGGCACTTCGATATAGCCCACGTAATAAATGGCTGAGTCGGCGGCACTTGTCGTACTAATCGTTTCAGGCGCGGGCTCAATGGCGGTCAATACCGCATCATATTTTTGGTCAGGGTCACCGATAGTGTTGAAATAGACGGGCATACCCGCACGCACATTAATCACATCGGCTTCAGAGATTTGCGCATTAATACGCACAGTCGATAAGTCCGCTAGCGTGACGATGGTCGGTGCCGATTGATTGGCGTTGACCGTTGCGCCTTGCTCAGTCGTGACCGAGACTACCGTACCGTCCATAGGGGCACGAATCGTGGTGTAGCCTAAGTTTTCTGAGGCGGTGTTTAAATCGGTCTGGGATTTTTGTAGGCCGGCTTCATCACTAGCGATATTAGATTGAGCCGTAATTAAGGCTGCTTTCGCATTATCTATAGCGGCTTGAGCGGCTACTACATCGGCCTCGGCAGAAGCGACTTTAACCGCTGCTGAATCATACTCTTGCTGCGAGATAGCATCGATGGCGACCAGAGATTCTAAACGACCAAAATCAACTTGGGCTTGTTTAAGAGAGACTTGTTTACGCGCTAAATCAGCGTAAGCACTATTGAGGCTGGCTTGACGGCTGCCATACTCTGCACGCGCACTCTGTAAACCTGCACGGCTTTGCGCTAGCGAGGCTTGTTGATTAGACAAGTTGTTTTTTTGCGTGACTTGGTCAATCTGCGCAATTAAGTCGCCTTTTTTAACCTCATCACCGACTTTGACATAAAGCTTCGTCACTTCGCCCGATACCTGAGCACCCACATCAACGGTATTTAACGCTTTTACCTTACCTGACGCCATAACATTATTTTCGACATCCCCCAGCTTAGCGGTCGCTGTGATGTAATTAGGCATTTCTTCTTTGGGTTTAAACTTGCTATACGCTAACGCTCCTAAGGCGATAGCGATCAGGGCAATAATGCCCCATTTAATAGCAGACTTTCGACTCAGTTTGCGCATTATAACAATCCAATTTCAATCGACTAAAATACAGTTATAGTAAAGGCTTAGCCGCTAAAAGTGAATGGCAATTAGTTTGCGAAAGGTTAAGCAGGCTAATAGGTGTTTAAGAGGGGGTTAATTATGCTGAATATTTCTTTAGTTAGCTTTTAAATCTCTTGGGGAGTATTGAGGTTTTTAGGGAAATTAGAGGCAAAAGACTACTCTAGAATTGGAGCGGATTGCGCATTATTATAAGACTTAACCCCTAAATCCTCCCTAGCCCTGAACACCGTTTAAAAATTGTATATCAATTTTAGGTGTGCAAGAGGAGGTTCTTTAAATAGAAGTTCCTGTAAAAAGGAGGGAATATTCTGCAAAAATCGCGTAAGACTGTCTAACGGTTTAGTTCTTAAAAAGAAAAACAGGAGTCTTTTCAACTGGAAAAAATATAAGTTTTTTAAAATTGAAAAATATGAGGGGTCTAAATGGTTGGGTGGATGAAAGAGAGAAGTTAAGCTAAGGGGTTATAAGGTTAGGAGGGGTAGTGAATAGGAGGAATAGCCACTAAGTGAATAGGGGCGATGCTAATCAGTCTAACTGGCGGCAAACAAGCGCGTGCCGGCGAGTAATAAAGCGGCCTGTAATAATAGCTCCCAAGCAGGTTGGCGTATAACACCCTTGATAGCTTGGTCACAGCGGAACAATAAATCTGACCACTGTGCTACCTCATCCCGACTTTGCCGACGGCAGGCCGATTGATATAGCGATTGTTTGTTGCGCCAAATGCCAATAGCTTGCGGGTCTTGGCCTTCCATTAGCTGCGCCACTAAGCGCATGTCTTTAGAGATAGCCCATAGGACTAATGGGGTAGGCTCATCGGTAGCGCGCAATTGACTAATAATCTTAGTGACTTGTTGGGCGTTGCCGGCAAGCATAGCATCGGATAAATCGAACACACTGAATTGGGCATTGCTGACTAATGCAGCCTGTAAATCGTCAATCCCTAGAGAGATCGACCCTTTTTCGATGAGGGTCGGCGCAAACAGATAGGAGAGTCGCCAAAGAGTCTGATAGGCGCTAAGTAAGTGATGCTCGGTATGTGACATCAGCAATTGCCAAGCGTCATTCGACAGCTGTATACCAAACTGCTGCGCCCTGACTTGCAGTATTTGCTGACGTTGCTGCTCCTGATAGAGGTTGCAGTCAATCACATGGCCGAGTTGCGCAAAAGGCAAAAACCATTTGGCAGTTTGCGAGCGTTTATCCAACTTAGAGGTGAGCCACAGTAAACTGTTGCTATTGCCACCCGCTTGCGCCTCTTGAGCAAAGCGCTCCAGCTCAGCTAAAACGGCTTTATCAGGTTTGTGATTGCCCGTGACGATGACCGCTGAAGCATCATCGAATAAGGACAGACTGCCTAATTCGCTTAATACTTCTTGCCAAGTCTTAACCGATACCAACTCAACGCGAGTGACGGCATAATTTTGCTGCTGCCACTTAGTCCGCAAAGCATCGAGAAACCATTGGCTAAGCAATGGCTCTTCCCCATGCGCCAACCATAAGCCCGCGACATTGGTATCGGCTAGGCTCTGTTGTAGACGAGGATAAGCGTTGAGAAAAGTGTCTTGCATAATGGCTGCTATTACCTATTGCTACCTATTGGGCAGGGGTCTTGTCAGTAGGTTGCTTAATTAGAGTAGACGTCGCTGCCGAACCAGGCATATTTAACGCAATATACTGATCCGTGATACGGCGGGCTAAACTCTCGTAAAGCCACTCTTGAATCTGTACCCCTTGCTGATCTTGAGTACTGACCGAAGCCGCGTTGTACTGATAACTGCGCTCGACTTGAATGGGGTTTTTAACTTGAGTGATTTCCCCATTACTATGGCGAATCTGATAAGTCACATCCGCACTAATCACTTGGCGAATCTCTGTTAAAACGCCCACCAACTCGTATTTCTTAAAGCGGACATTACTCACTTTGATAGCTGAGTTATATTGACCGGACTTTAAGACATCTTCCTTGCCATCCTCTAATAACGATAAGGCATCGACGACATTGGTACCCAAGGCTTGCAAGCGCTTAATTAAAGGCCGCTTTAATAAAAAAGTAGCCCGGTCATCATCGATGATTAATACCGTATCCGTATTAGCAATTTGTAGCGGAGTGTCATACCCCCGCAACTGAAAGCCACAACCGCTAAGAGACGTACCGAGTAGCGGCGCTGCTATCAAAGCGGCTAATAAAGGGCGTTTATAAACCGCCCCTTTAGTCAACAGAGCAGAAAACCGCGCAGAAAGCAGGGAAGAAACGCTACGCATTAGCCGACCACCACAATGTTGACCAATTTATTGGGTACGACGATTTCTTTTTTGATCTCGCCGACCAAGAATTTCTGGACGCTTTCAATCGCTTTCGCTTGAGTTTTAATCTCATCCGCACTAGTACCAGGCGCCACTTCCATCTTGCCACGGACTTTACCGTTGACCTGGACGACCATAGTAATGCTGTCTTGTACCAAAGCAGTAGTATCAACGACAGGGAAGGTCAAATTCGCCGTGTCGTAGCCCAATTGCTCTAGGATTTGCTCAGCGATATGCGGGGCATAAGCGGCTAGCATAATCAGCAAATCAACCAATGATTCGGTCTTCACCGCTAAACCTAGTGCGCTATCGCTCTCTTGGCTGCTATCGTAGCTGCCCAGCTCATTACCCAATTCCATTAAGCTGGATACTGGCGTGTTCAAGGCCAAACGCTCGCCTAAGTCTTTATCTATTTTGGCGATAGTCTCATGGGCTTTACGGCGCAGGTTTTTGCCGGCTTTGCTTAGATTGGTCGCATCGATGTGGCTAATAATATCGCTAGCTTTTACCCCCGCCTGTTCTAAGTCTTGCAAGTGCTCTTGGCTGATACGCCAGACTTTTTTCAGGAAGTTATAAGGGCCTTTTAGCGCATCGTCTGACCACTCTAGAGTCTGCTCAGCAGGGGCAGTAAATAGGGTGTAAAGACGTACTGTATCCGCGCCATATTCATCAATGGTAATCTGTGGGTCGATGCCGTTATTCTTCGATTTCGACATCTTCTCAATTTTACCGATTTTCACCGGTTGACCGTCTGACTTCAAGGTCGCCTTGATAGGCTGGCCACGGTCATCAAACTCAATATCGACATCATGCGGGAAGTAGTAGGTGGTACTGCCATCAGCATTCTCGCGTAAGAAAGTACCTGCCAACACCATACCTTGGGTCATCAAATTAGCAAACGGCTCATCGCCAGACACTAAGCCTTCGTCACGCATCAGTTTATGGAAGAAACGCGCATAAAGTAAATGCATGACCGCATGCTCAACACCGCCGACATACTGGTCGACCGGCAACCATTTATTCGCCGCTGACTTATTAACCATATTGTCGCTATCGTGCGGGCTAGCAAAGCGTGCGTAATACCAGCTCGACTCTACAAACGTATCGAAGGTATCGGTCTCACGCTCAGCGTCGCTACCACATTTAGGACAAGTGGTATTCACGAACTCAGGGATATTCTTTAGTGGATTACCACGGCCATCGGGGACCACGTCGGTTGGCAATTTAACCGGTAAGTCAGCCTCATCAACAGGCACGGTACCACAATGCTCACAATTGACCATTGGGATTGGGCAACCCCAATAGCGCTGACGCGATACGCCCCAATCACGCAGACGGTATTGAATCTTTTTAGAGCCGAGCTCTTGTGGCTCAAGCTTAGCTAGCATCGCCTCGAAAGCTTGGTCAAAATCCATACCATCAAACTCACCAGAGTTGACTAGCGTATTGCGCTCGGTATAAGCCCCAACTTCGCCATCATTAGCGGTTTCAAAATAGCCGGCTGGAATATTAATAACTTGTTTGATCGGTAGGTTGTATTTGGTTGCAAATTCAAAGTCACGCTCGTCATGCGCAGGCACCGCCATAACGGCACCAGAGCCATAGCTCATTAAGACGTAGTTGGCGACCCATACCGCCACTTTTTCACCGGTCAAAGGATGGGTGACGGTCAAGCCAGTGTCCATACCTTTCTTCTCGGCTTTAGCGATATCAGCTTCAGCGACCGAGCCTTGCTTACATTCGTTACAGAATTGCGCAATAGCTTCGTTACGCTCAGCGGCATATTGTGCCAATGGATGCTCAGCGGCGACGGCCACATAAGTCACGCCCATTAAGGTATCTGGTCGGGTAGTGAACACATCTAAAGTGTTGGTTTCGCCTTCTAAATCGTAAGGGAAATGCACTTCCATACCCGCACTACGGCCAATCCAATTGCGCTGCATAGTGATAACTTCAGGAGACCATTTGCCTTCTAATTGGTCCAAATCGTCCAATAACTCATCGGCATAGCTGGTGATATTGAAGTAATACATCGGGATATCGCGCTTTTCAACCGCAGCGCCACTACGCCAACCTTTACCATCGATAACCTGCTCATTCGCCAATACCGTATTGTCTACTGGATCCCAGTTTACCGTCGCAAGCTTTTTATAAACCAAGCCTTTTTTATACAACTGTAAGAATAACCACTGCTCCCAGCGGTAATATTCAGGCGTACAAGTGGCAAACTCACGCGACCAGTCAATAGAGAGACCCAACAGCTTAAGTTGCGAGCGCATGTTGTCAATATTGGCAAACGTCCACTCAGCCGGTGGGGTTTGATTAGCAATAGCTGCGTTTTCTGCTGGCAGACCAAACGCATCCCAACCCATAGGCTGCATGACATCATAGCCTTTAAGGCGGTAGTAACGGCTTAACACATCAGAGATTGTATAGTTACGCACGTGACCCATGTGCAGCTTGCCACTCGGGTAAGGGAACATCGACAGCATATAGCGGGTAGGCTTGTCCGACTTGTCATTGCTGACTTCATAGCGGGCATCCGCTTCCCATTTATGTTGCTGGGCAGCTTCAATAGTTTGCGGGTTATATAAAGTATTGTTTTGGATATCTGACGGGCTGTCGGCTTGCATGTCGTTACTCATAATGGCTAAGGGGCTCAAGGAAAAAGGGCAGGGCAGCAAAACCGTATATTGGGATTTTACTGGCCTACAAACACAAAAAATTTAGATACGCTAGGATAGCCTAAATCGGGATAAATTGCGATGGCGAAGCGATAAGATGCGTGTCTGCAAAAGTAAACTTTGAGAAGAAAGGGGCGCTATGAAGAACCGAGCTATAAATAGCGAGCTGGGTTGCTAATTCTAGTGAGGTCGGCAATACTCTTGCTAATACAATATTGGCTACCCTTTATAGCAGTCCTTATAACCGCCCGCTATCCCTTCATTTTATTACATTAATAAGGAGTCCACATGACCATCACTATCTACGGTATCAAGTCTTGCAACAGTATGAAAAAAGCCTTTACCAAGCTAGACGAGCTTGGCGTGCCCTACGAGTTTCATGATTATAAAAAACAAGGGATTGATAAAGAAAGTGTGCAACGTTGGGTGGACAGCTTAGGGGTAGATAAAGTGTTAAATAAACGCGGTACCACTTGGCGCAAGCTAAGCGATGAGCAAAAAGCTGCTGCGGATGCGGATCAAAATACCGCGATTGAGCTTATGCTAGCCAATACCAGTATGATCAAACGCCCGTTAATAGAAGGCGAGCATAATGGCAATACAGTAGTGTTTTGTGGCTTTGACGAAGCGGAATTTGACACAGTTTTTGGCTAGGTAAAGTTTCAACTGCAGCTGGTAACCCTGATTTTATTAGCAAAATAATAAGGCAGGTCAGATAGTTACCATTACGTCAGCAAAAATAAAATACCTATAAGTTGTCACACAAAACCATAAGACTTTATCGACCATTGTCTTATTATGAAGTAGTGGAGGTTAACTCACTCATTAGTCAGCTATTAATTATAAAGAAACCGTTATTCATTATAGCGTTGAGTTAATCTGCGAATAGATATGAACAGAAATATGCCTACAATATGAAGACCAACACGAACAGCAACAGGCTAAGCTAAATGCTTTATCAATTAGCCTAATTATGGACATAACTATACTAACAAGGATAGCGCTATGAAAAAGCTTCTAGTAACCACCTTATTGGCCACTTCCGCCTTGATGATGACGACCGTGCAGGCCGCAGAGCCTTCTACGAAAGTGACCTTTGCTAAAAATAGCTATTGCGGTAGCTTCTCTGGCAATATCAAAAGCGGGAAGACTTTCCGTCTTTATTTAGCCGCCAATCAAAACCTCGTGATTCGTAATGTCGGCAATGATCAAATCAGTGTGGCGTATGTTTCTGGCCCGAATGGCCGTCTTGATGGCGATCGGGAGCAAGATGAAACCTCTTACTATACCCAACGTAAAGGCAACCATTACATGAAGATCTTTGGTAATAGTACCCACAGCTCAGTAGAGTTTTGTGCTTATTAAACGGTTTATTAGCTACTCTATTGTCTAGTAGAGAGTAGGCTGTTCAATAAAAAATCATTTAATAGAAAAGTTGTTTAATAAGAAATAAGCTGTTGAATAAAAAAGGCCTACATCATTTGCTGATATAGGCCTTTTTATAGGGTATTAGAGGAATACTTTAGAATCGAGAAGTACTTTAGAATCTAAGCTCCGGTTTCCAGAGCCCGAGGATAAAGTAAACTAGGCTGGCCAGCCAAATAATAAGGACGTACATGCGGATTTGCTCTGCCGTCCAGTCTAATGCTAGCCAATCAATAAAAAACCAAGACTTCCAGCCTACTACCCAGTGGGCGCCGCCATAACCGATAATCCACCAACAATAAAGACTGTGGCCGATAAATAGCGAACACCAAAGCCAGAGTGCCATAACTTATCTCGCAATAATACGGGTCCAAAACCATTATAAGCAGCGGGTATAAAATGAGAGTAAGTTAGCTTAATGCCGCGCCCAAATCACGACTGATTAACGTGCCAACCCCCTCATTCGTAAAAATCTCTAGTAAAGTCGCATTAGGGACTCGACCATCGACGATGACGGCACTTTTTACGCCACTACGGACGGCATCCAGAGCACATTGAATCTTTGGAATCATGCCGCCAGAGATAACCTCTTCTTTGATTAATTCGTCCACTTTTATAGGCGTCAGGCCGGTGACTACTTCGCCGTCTCTGCCCAATACCCCTTTAATATTGGTCAGCAGTAATAACTTCTCCGCCTGCAAAAACTCAGCGACCTTGCCCGCGACTAAGTCCGCATTAATATTATAAGTATTGCCTTCGCTATCCACGCCTAATGGCGCAATAACCGGAATAAAGTTGGAGTTAATCAACATCATAATGACTTCTTTATTGACGCTGACCACTTCACCTACATAGCCTAAATCGACTTCTTTGACGTTGCCTTCTGCATCGGTTTTGTTCATCAGCAGTTTTTTGGCTTGGATTAAATTAGCATCTTTACCGGTGAGGCCGATTGCGCGACCGCCATGTTTGCTAATGAGGCTCACGATAGATTTATTAACGCTACCGCCGAGAACCATCTCAACCACATCCATCGTGGCTTTGTCGGTTACACGCATGCCATCGATACGATCGGACTGACGGCCTAATTCTTTTAGTAAATTATCTACTTGTGGACCACCACCATGTACGACGACGGGGTGTAAGCCGACGGTTTTTAATAAAACGATATCGCGCGCAAACGAGCTCTCTAAAGCTGGGTCGGTCATGGCATTGCCGCCATATTTAACGACGATAATCTTATCTTCAAAGCGCTGGATATAAGGCAGGGCAGTGGTTAGGACTTCGGCTGTAGTTTTGGCTTCGGCAAAGTTTAGCGACATAATAGACTCACGCAGGCAGGGTTAGAGTTGGGAGGGAGAGTAAAAGTAGCTTTGGGCTTAGGTTATAGCGAATATTTGGCTCGCCAGCTGCAGTCATAGTAGGCCTCAAACAGCTGATAGCAAAAAGTGAGGGTATTTTAACCGCTTGGACGTATCTTGGCTATCTCATCTGCCAATCCACCGTCAATATGTTGGCATAATGCTACAAAACGCTGTTGGATAGCGCGTAAATCGGCCATGGTGTTGCCTGCAAAACGCACAGTAATGCTGTGGCTGGTGTTGGAAGGGCGAATAACGCCAAAGCCGGTAGCAAAATCTAAACGGATACCATCGATGCAAGTCAGCCGCGTGTTACTCGGCAAGCCCATAGTATTAGCGTCCGTGAGCGTGGCAGATTGCCCTTGGCTCGCCAAGACTAAATTAAAATCACTAGGGCAGCAAGAAATAAGCTGATGGCACAGATTTGAGAGCTTTTGTAGCACTGACTGCTGATGGGTGCCCGTATATTCAACCCGTGGCAGCGGTAAATAGACATCGGGGGTATTCACCATGCTCGGCAGGCGCGCCACGATATCTGTCAAAGATGCAGACTGTCGGTTTAACCAGTTGAGTAATCTAACCGCCGCATACATTGCATCGTCGTGTAAAACAAAATAGCCATCGTTAAATAAGAAATGTCCCGACAGCTCACCGGCAAATATTACCTGATTATCGCCAGCCTGTAGCGTCTTGCGCATGATGCTGCTACCGGTCTTGCTCATCTTAGGCTGCCCCCCAATTTGGTCAATCAATAGGGGCAAATGGTGCGAGCATTTTACATCAAACAGGACGGCAGGGCGGCTAGCAGATAGCGGTTTAACATCAGCATTGATAGAAGAGTCGGAGGACACAGAACGCTGGGTAGCGTTGGAATCGCGCTCAATAATAGCAATTTGGGCCAATAGATAGAGCAGATGGTCTGAAGCTACAGGATGACCTTGAGCATCCACGACCGCTAAGCGATCACCATCGCCATCAAAACTCAACCCCATATCCGCTTTATGATGAACCACTGCCTGCTGTAACTCTTGCAGACGCCCGGATTCAGTAGGGTCAGGATTGCCTTTGGGAAAGCTGCCATCTGGGGTAGCATTTAAGACGATGACGTCGCTGTATAAGTCAGAAAATTGGGCAAATAAGCTATAAGCAAAAGGCCCTGTAGCTCCATTTAGGCAATCAATAACAATCTTAAAGCGGGTGTTTTGACTGGATAATTGCTGGCTAGACGGGGGATGGATCTGCTGAATATAACGTAGCGCTGTCGCCATACCGGTAAAATAGGTGCCGGCTACGGTAGCAGCGTTAAGGGTATGTGGGAATAGCGTATCTTCTGCAGAAGAGTTATCTGATTTTAAAGCGTTTAAATCTGGAATGGCTGATTCTAAAGTGCTTGAGTCTAAAGCGCCACCATTTAAGGCAGCCACAGCCGCCGGTTTAGGACGCTGCAATAACGCTTCATATAGCGCCATAATATCGTCACTACTGGGTGACTCTCCGTCCCATAACCACTTAATACCATTAATGTTAACCGGAGAATGGCTGGCAGTAGCAATGATACCGTAGCCATCGTATTGGTGCGCCCAAAACGCCATGATTGGGGTGGTGACCATCCCTAACCAAACCGTAGTAATCCCAGCCGCTTGCAAAGTCTGTAAAAACTGCTTAGCGATAGCTTCGCTGCCTTGGCGCACATCATGACCTATAACCACGGCTGCAGGCGCTATTGGTAGCAATCTTTCAGTAAATACTTCGCTTAATTCTTTGATAAAACGGTCTGAAAACAACGCTCGCTCACCACGAATATCGTAGGCTTTGAATAAACAGCGCTGAGACGAATAAGGTTGAGTGGGCAAGAGAGAGTCCTAAAATGGTCAACTAAACGATTTATATTAAAGCAAATTTGGAAACATTGTGTTGCAATTTTAATAGTGTCTAATTAATTTAAACGGTATCGCCCCTAAGGTCAATGACAAATCGCCCTCGAAAAAATATTAGGGACAGAGACAGGTTAAATTTTAAGGTAGGCGGAATAGCCAAAGACGGTAAGAAAGAATGTAGATAAAAAGGTAAAGGTGAATCGAGGTAAACCATTATCAGTAGCTAGCAGCAGCCGTTATAAAACAGCGGTCACTACCTACTGACTAATTTACTTAAATGCGGCTAGCGAAATATTAATGAGTACCTGAATGGCCAAAGCCACCAGCACCACGTTCGCTAAGGTCGCTAAACTCTTCTACCACATCAAAGGTAGGACGGATGACCGGTACGACCATATACTGCGCCATACGCTCAGCGGGCTGTAGGATGAAATCCATATCGCTACGGTTCCAGACGCTGACCATTAATTCCCCTTGATAATCAGCATCGATTAGCCCGACTAAGTTGCCCAACACGATACCGTGCTTATGGCCTAGACCTGAACGAGGTAAGATAATACCGGCGTAATTGGGGTCAGCGATATAGACGGCAATGCCCGTACCAATTAATTGAGTCTCACCCGCTTTAATCGCGATAGGCTCATCAATACAAGCCCGTAAATCGATAGCGGCAGAGCCATCGGTAGCGCGAGTTGGTAATGGGAAGTCAGGGTCAGTACCAATTTTTGGGTTAAGAATTTTGACTTGAACGCTGTTCATAAAATATCCAATGTAAAAAATGAAAATATAACAGTAAAAGTATTACCGTGAAAAATATAAGCGTAAAAAGCGCTTAATGAGAAAGAAAAGGAGCAAATAATTTTATAGAATTAAAATGCTGGCGAGTCCTAAGAAGGATAAGAAGCCAACAATATCAGTAACGGTTGTTAAAATCACTGAGGCTGAGAGGGCAGGGTCAATATTCATCCGTTTTAACATTAGCGGGATAGCAATCCCTGAAGAGTTTGCCGCCGTCATATTAATCGCGATGGCACAACCGATAACCATACTAATCTTGATATCGTGGAACCAAATTTGTGCAATACCCGCCATAATTAGCGCCCAAATAATTCCATTGATAGCGCCGACCCACAACTCTTTATTGAACAGCCACCAGCGGTTAGAACCCCCGATTTGCCCCATTGCTAACCCGCGAATCACCACGGTAAGCGTTTGGCTACCCGCGATACCGCCCATACTTGCTACGACAGGCATCAAGACAGCTAGCGCTACGACTTTTGACAATACCGCTTCAAACTGACCAATCACAGCGGCGGCTAATAAAGCCGTACCGAGGTTAATCCCTAGCCAAATACTGCGGCTTTTAGCACTGGTTAAAATCGGCGCAAACAGCTCTTCATCATCGCTAACCCCCGCCAAATGCTTCATCGTACTGTCGACATCGTCTTGGATGATTTCCATGATGTCTTCGCCGTTGAGCTGACCGACCAACTCACCATGCTCATTAATAATCGGCGCATAGCGAATATCTTCCGAGCGAAAGATAGAGGCAGCGTCTTGGATATCCATCCGGTCGTTAATCGTCACGGCAGAATCAATCAGCTCCGAGACCTTAGTGTCTTGTGGGTGCTTAATCAAATCCACTAAGCTGAGTAGGCCGAGCAGCTGCTGGCTTTGATCAACCACCAGTAGCTCTTGGCTTTGGTCATCGAGCAGGTCTTCGTCAAGGCGCAACCAAGCTTGTACTTCTGCTAAGGTAATATCGTCATGAATCTGGATGATATCCGGATCCATATAGCTGCCGACTTCCCAATCTTCATAGGTATTCAGCTGATTAACCTGAATCCGCACGTCTTCATCGAGCGTTGCCATGACGTTGGCACGGACGCGCTCAGAGACCGCATCTAGAATCTCTGAAATATCTTGTGCATCAAGGTCTTGCGCTAGTACTGAAATTTCTTTTGAGGAGATATTGCGCATCAACGGTTGGCGAATATCTTCTTCGACTTCTGCGAGTACTTCCCCTTTAAGGTCGACAGGGACTTGCGCCCAAATGCGTTGGCGGTCTTCGCTAGGGAAGGACTGTAATAAGTTGGCAATTTCGTACTGGGACTGCTCCGCCAAAAACGCTGCAATACCCTCGGTCGCGCGCTCCGCTACCAGAGACTGGAGGGTAATAAGTTTGTCTTCCGCGTTATAAGTCGGCGCGTTAAGAACAGGTTGAGACGGGGCTTGAGCAGTAGTCATCGCTGAGTGGTCCAGGGCGTAATGGGCGGATAGTAACGAATCAATGACACAGTGACGATATAATGATGA
>Ga0208015_1000797_pt1 | contig 13627 bp, 9 predicted proteins | sample 26BtaG_FD_184101 | JGI IMG/M metagenome (GOLD analysis project Ga0208015, IMG submission 184101) | Marine viral communities from Cariaco Basin, Caribbean Sea - 26B_WHOI_OMZ_CsCl (SPAdes) (version 2) | ecosystem: Environmental > Aquatic > Marine > Oceanic | place: Caribbean Sea: Cariaco Basin...
TTAATGGTCTCTCTATAAAATGCGGTCATTATGGTTTCTTCAGTGAGGAAATGGTCACTTTTTTTATCCAATGCTGCTTTTACTAGGGTGTATGCATCCTTTGGGACATTTATTTTAACTTCCGAAAGTTCCATTGCCGCTTCGTCCAGTAAGATTTGAATATCGTCGCCATTTAAATTAGAAAGGGGAATGGTCTTGACTTGATATCCTAAAAAAGAGATACTGATGGTGTTATCGACCATGGTTTTGGGAACTTTTAATAAAAATTCGCCCTCAGAATTGGTGATTGTGCTGATATTAGTTCCATCAACGATTAAAGTAGCAAAGGATAAAGGTGCTTTGGATTTGCTGTCAATAACCGTTCCTTTAAATTCAGAAAATGTTTGTACTATTTGTTGCTCTTGGAAAAAATTGAATGCGAACATTTCCATCCCACCAGAAACAATAAATACCATACATAGCAGATAATTTTTATATGCGAGGAAAACGAAATTGAGTTTTGTTTTCATAATCTGTTAGTTTTTGTTATTAAAATACGAAATAAAACAGACGTGCAAATGGCTTTAACTGTTAATTTTAGTGTTCTACTGTTCGAAGGCATTATTGTTTACAAAGAAAATGGCATTGACAAAAAATAATTTGCCATTTTCCCAAAAATTCCTGAAAAGGATATTATCTGCCATGTAAATCATACTTCCCTTACCGAGGCGTTCCTCACCGAAAACCAAAGAATTCTCAAGATTTTCCAAGGTGTTTTTTCCTGCAAATCCAGATATTTTCTTTGGGTTTACACCTAAATGGCCAACATTGTAGCCTTTCTCCAATAAACTGTAAGCCGAAGTTCCCGATTTTAAAGTAAAATAGTTTTGATCATATCCAAAAGCCATCGGATGCGTGTTGTCTATCTCCGTTTTAAAAATGGTTCCAGTAATCAAATCATTGGTATTGTCACGCTCTCGTTCTGCATAAGGAACGAGGGTGTTCTTTACTGAGGTGGTATCTTTAGGTTTGTTTTTCTTTAAATCAAAATCTTTATGGTCTGCGAAAATGTTTAAAGCTCCATCTATCGCAATCACCTTTCCTCCTTTTTTGACCCAATTTTGAAGTTTTTCCATGTTGGATTCATTGAAGAGTTTTCCATATGATCCGTTTGGAATCGCCAATACCGTATATTTATCGAGATTTGTTCTGGCAAAATCATTGGTATTTATTGATGTTATAGGGTAATGCAATTGTTGCTCAAAGAAATGCCACACTTCGCCATAACCTAAAGATGAGGTGTAATTGCCGGAGAGTACTGCAATATTATGTTTATTGACCAACTTCACATCTGGCGAACCAAAATCGGGTCCTGTTTTCGAAAATCCACTTAAAACGGGAACCACTTTTCTCTTATGTTTATTTGCAGCGGCGATTACTAGGTCATCAAAATTTTCTACTTTTTTATTGTCACCTCGTATAATTATCAATGCTCCTCTATTAAATGATTCTGAGTTTCTGGTGGTTAGAGGCTTTTCTGTGAAGCGTATTTTAATGTTTTGTTTTAATAATTCGGCTAAAAACTCGGCATCTTTCATATGGTCCCATTTGGAGACGTACGCGACGGCATTGGTGTTTTTTGTGTTTAATTCTGGAGTTTTTCCAACAACTGTAGTTGTGACTAAATTGGAGCTCGCCATAGCATCCAATCCATAGGCATAAGGTAAACTCCAAGCGGTAATGTCGTAAGTAATTGAATCTGCCAATTGTGTGTGTGGTTCAAATAATACTTGCACCATTTGGCCTTTTGGCTGAAGGGCGCTGACCACCAAGTCTTCTGAATTTGTATTACGACTGCCCGTTTTACCGTCCTTATAACTGTAGCCAGTAATTTTTCCCGATGCCGCGGCACCGTAAATGATTTCATGTTGGTCCAATAGCTCTTTTAATCCGTTAATTTTATCTGCCGAACCACGCATCACATAGCTTTTATACTTAACATTTTTATTGGCGAAGAACTTTTTGAATTCGGTATTTAGTTTTTCTGCATTTTTTGAAGCCATTTCTACCGTTGATAAACCCGTAGTGTAATGATGTTCCAGGCGGTCTACTAAGGTTAGGACATCGCCTTCATCATTCAAAACGCCCAATCCTGATTGACCACTTTGCTCATAGGTCATTCCGATGGCACCCATATAGGTCGGGTAAGTATCGCCATAACTTGGGTAAAGCAAATCAAACCGCTCTTGTGTAAAGTACAGCCAACCTTTGGCATCAAAGTATTTGGCGTGATTTTCTCCAATCTGCGTCTGGAAATCGCGTTGCCAATCGGTAATGATGTCGTGAAAAGGTTCGGCAGCTGGCGCAAAATAATACGGATCATTGATGCCCTGTTCGTGAAAATCGACATGAATTTGAGGCAACCACTTATTATAGACTTTTAAGCGTGCCTGTGTTTCTTTTTGACTTGCCCAAACCCAATCTCTGTTCAGGTCAAACAGATAATGGTTGGCCCTTCCTCTTGGCCAAGGCTCATTCTGTTCGCTGGCTTGTTGGTCAATATTATATGGGGTGCTTTTTGTTTGATTGTACCAATTGACGTAGCGGTCACGACCATCAGGATTTAAACAAGGATCAATGATAACCACCGTGTTTTTTAGCCATTCTTGTTTTTCTGTCAATAAGGTGAATATGGTTTTCATTGACGCTTCCGTGCTTGACGCCTCATTGCCATGAACATTATAGCTCAACCATACCACGGCAATGTCATTGGAGGTTGAATTCCCATTGACAATCCCTGCATTTCTTAAGTGGTTTTGTCTGATGGTTTCAAGATTCTTTATGTTTTCCTCGGAAGATATAATCGCAGTATAAAGCGGTCGTCTTTCATAAGTCTCCCCATATTTTTCAAGTTTCACTTGATTGGGCATTTGGGCCGCTACCATTTTAAAATAGTCCACCACTTGATGGTGTCTTGAAAACTCAGTTCCCAATTCATAACCGAGAAACTCTGATGGCGATTGGAGGTGTTGCGCTTGTGATACAAAAATTGGACTCAAAAGGACAAAGAGGAAAAGGGATATTTTATGCATAATGAAGAGATGTAGTATAATTAGTTGAGTAAAGATAGGAAGCCAAAGTGAATTAACTTTAATTTAGTACTCAAAAAAAGTTAAGAGCATTATCTTTACAAATCAATTTTAAATTCAAATATGCCAACCCATTATATCCCATTTAAGGACACCAATTATTTTTCCTCTTTGATTTGCGATTATTTAGATGAAAGGGAATATCTCAAACCATTCTATAATCGATTTCCAAAACTTGAAAACTTTGAAAAGCAGATTGAAGAAAAGCAAATAAATTATAATAAGAACCATCGATCTGATTTGGTAAAAGTACTCATGCAGCAGTATGAGAATTTGAGTATTTCTTCCATTACCCTCACTAATATTGATCTTTTAAAACACGGTACAACCTTTACGGTGACTACGGGGCATCAACTGAATTTGTTTACGGGCCCCTTGTATTTTTTCTATAAAATTGTTTCTACAATTAATCTATGTAAGGAATTAAAAGCGGCCTACCCCCATTTTAATTTTGTGCCCATTTTTTGGATGGCCACTGAAGACCACGATTTTGAGGAAATCAACTTTTTTAATTTTAAGGGGAAAAAAGTACAATGGAATAGAAAGGCTTCTGGTGCTGTGGGTGAATTGGATTTAAAAGGCTTAGATCATGTGTATGAGGTATTCGCTGCTCAGTTGGACAAAAGTGAAAATGCAAAATCCTTAAAAAAACTATTTCAACAAGCTTATCTGGATCATGACAATTTAACAGAAGCAACCCGATTTTTGGTCAATAAGCTGTTCTCTGTTTACGGTTTGGTCATTTTGGATGGAAATGATCCCATATTAAAAAAAATGTATCTGCCCTATATTGCTCAAGAATTGATCGAGCAAACGGCATTCGAAAAAGTGTCCAAAACGAATCAGGCCATCAATGCATTGCCTTCCAATTATAAAATACAGGTCAATCCCAGAGAAATAAATTTATTTTATCTCAATAAAAATTTACGGGAACGGATTTTGGAAAACGAAGGCGTCTATAGCGTCTTGGATACAGATATTCGCTGGACTAAAGATGAATTACTTACTGAGGTGAACGAACACCCAGAGCGATTTAGCCCTAATGTTATCCTGCGCCCCATGTATCAAGAAATTGTTTTGCCCAATCTTTGTTATATCGGAGGTGGTGGGGAGTTGGCATATTGGTTACAATTGAAGTCTAATTTTGAAGCACAGGAGGTAACTTTTCCAATGTTATTGCTTCGGAATTCGGTACTGCTTGTCACAGAAAAGCAGAAAGAAAAACTTAGTAAGTTGAATGTTTCTTTTGCTGATCTATTTTTAAACCAGAATGATTTGATGTCCAAGGTCACCAAGTCTATTTCCGATATTAAAATCGATTTTACTCCACAGAAAGAACATCTTCAAAAACAATTTGAGGATCTATATGATTTGGCAGAGCAAACCGATAAATCCTTTAGGGGCGCGGTTGCGGCACAAGAGGTCAAACAAATTAAAGGCTTGGAGAATCTTGAGAAACGTCTGCTAAAAGCCCAAAAACGAAAAATGGAGGATGTCTTGGAACGTGTTAAAACCCTTCAGGATGAATTGTTCCCACGGCAAAGTCTCCAGGAACGATATCTAAATATTTCGGAATTTTATTTGGAATATGGTGAAGGAATCATTCAGAGTTTAATTGAAAACTTAGAACCTTTAAAAGCTGAATTTTTAATCTTGGATATTTCAAATCAATAAATCTGGAGCTATGAAAAGTATGCACAAAATTGATTTGAACCTCATTGAGATGACCCTGGATATCATGAAATATGTCATTGGACGAGTCTCTGCTACTGAACATATAATTGGCAAACCCAAAAAAGAAGAGGAACTCAAAAATTTGGTTGGAGAAACCATAACGGCCAAAGGGATTGGAGGTGAATATGCGTTTAATTTATGGAAGGACCATTTAGCAACGGCAAATGTGCCTGTAGATCACCCTCGAAATCTTGCCTTTGTGCCTGCTTCACCCACAAAAGCAGCCATTATGTTCGATTTGGTGACTTCGGCATCAAGTATACATGGTGCTTACTGGATGGAAGGTGCAGGTGGCATTTTTTGTGAAAATGAAGCCATGAAGTGGATTGTATCTCTTACAGAAATGCCCGAAGGTGCGTTTGGTGTATTTACGAGCGGAGGAACGGCGGCCAATTTATCCGCTATTGTAACGGCTAGAGAGCATTGGCGTGAAAATCCAGAATTTCAAAGAGAAAAGGGATTGATCATTACCTCCATTGGCGCGCATTCATCCATCAAAGCAATGGCAAAGGTGGCTGATGTCGATATCCTTTTGGTCGATTCTGAAGAGCGATTAACGGGTGAGGATCTAAGATTGGCCATCCGTGGCCTGACCGAGCATGAGCGAAAATGTCTTTTTGCTGTGGTCGCAACGGCGGGTACAACCAATGCAGGTATCATTGATGATTTGGATGATATTGCTTCGGTTTGCGAGCAGGAAAACTTATGGTTTCATGTGGATGCTGCCTACGGTGGTGGTGCTTTGGTTGCAGATTCAGTCCGCCATTTGTTTAATGGGATCGGAAAGGCAGATAGTGTTACCATCGACCCTCACAAATGGATGTTCTCACCTTACGATTGCGGCGCCGTGATTTATAAAAAGCCCGAATTGGCAAAGAATGCCCATTCCCAACAAGGATCCTATTTGGATATTTTTAAGGATGAAGGCGCACATGGTTTTAACCCTACAGATTATCAGATACAGTTGACCCGTCGTGTACGCGGATTACCATTGTGGTTTTCATTGGCAACCCATGGCACGGATCGGTACAAGGAAGCGGTGGAACGCGGTATTGAACTCGCACAAATTGCGGGAAGAATGATTGAAGCCCACCCCAATTTGGAGTTGGTGCGAGAACCAAGTTTGTCGTGTGTATTGTACCGAAGAAAAGGTTGGCAACCCGAAGATTATACAGAATGGACTTATGAAAACCATCGCAAAGGCTTTGCTTTGGTCACCCCTACAAAATGGAAAAATGGAGATACCTATGAAACGGTTTCACGGTTTTGTTTTATCAATCCTGATACCACAGAAAGGGATATTGAGATGATTTTGGAATCCATGATTTGAGAATTAGAATGTAAATGGACGTTTTAAAAAACTCAAAATAAATCTTTTTTGATGAAGATTGTAGCCTCTTTGAAAGGATGACATCTTCTTGAAATTTGCTCATTATTTTACAATTTTCATCACTGCTAAATCGTAAATCTGAAAATCAATCCTTATTTTTGCGCATGCAACATAACAAAGTCCTTATTTTAGATTTCGGTTCGCAGTACACTCAGCTGATTGCGAGACGAGTTAGAGAACTCAATATATATTGTGAGATCCATCCATTCAATAAAATTCCAACAGAAATAGAAAGCTTTAAAGCGGTCATTTTATCTGGAGGTCCATCCTCGGTAAGAGCAGAGAATGCGCCCCATCCAGATTTATCAAAAATCAGAGGGCATATGCCATTGCTCGGCATATGTTATGGCGCCCAATATTTGTCCCATTTTTCTGGAGGATTGGTGGCGCCGTCCGAATTACGTGAATATGGAAGGACGAATTTATCTTATATTAAAGTAAATGAACCTTTATTCAATCATATCGATACTGGGAGCCAAGTGTGGATGAGCCATAGCGATACCATAAAAAAACTGCCTACGAACGGATTGTTGATTGCTAGTACTAAAGATGTAGAAAATGCGGCATTCATTATCGAAGGAGAGCAGACTTACGGCATTCAATTCCATCCTGAAGTGTATCATTCAACGGATGGGAAGCAACTTTTGGAGAACTTTTTGGTTCATATTGCAAAAGTTAATCAGGATTGGACTCCACAATCTTTTGTCGAAGAAACGGTTGAAGCTTTACGTGAACAAATTGGTAACGACAAAGTTGTCTTGGGTTTATCAGGTGGAGTGGACTCTTCAGTTGCTGCTATTTTACTTCATAAAGCCATTGGCAAAAATCTCTATTGCATTTTTGTAAACAATGGATTACTTCGTAAAAACGAATTTGAAAGTGTCCTTACCCAATATGAGGGTATGGGACTTAATGTAAAAGGGGTTGATGCTTCGGCACGTTTTTTGGATGCTCTTGCAGGAGTGAGCGATCCGGAGTTGAAACGTAAAGCTATCGGTCGTGTGTTCATAGAGGTTTTTGATGATGAAGCGCATCAAATTGAAGATGTGAAATGGTTGGCACAAGGCACAATTTATCCAGATGTAATTGAAAGCGTTTCTGCCACGGGAGGTCCAAGTGCTACTATTAAAAGCCATCATAATGTTGGAGGTTTGCCTGATTTTATGAAACTTAAAATAGTAGAGCCATTAAAGGCTCTGTTCAAGGATGAAGTGAGACGTGTAGGTGCTTCTATGAACATGGACGAAGGTATCTTAGGACGTCATCCGTTTCCAGGTCCTGGGTTGGCCATTCGTATTTTAGGTGATATTACTGCCGAAAAAGTACGAATCCTACAAGAAGTGGATGCTGTTTTTATCAACAATCTTAAATCGTGGAATTTATACGATAAAGTATGGCAGGCAGGAGCAATCTTGTTGCCTGTAAATAGTGTGGGAGTGATGGGTGATGAGCGTACATACGAAAAATGCGTCGCCTTAAGAGCGGTAGAAAGTACAGATGGTATGACTGCAGATTGGGTGAATTTACCGTATGAATTTTTACAAAACACATCCAATGAAATAATAAATAAAGTAAAAGGCGTTAATAGAGTAGTCTATGACATTAGTTCTAAACCGCCAGCAACTATTGAATGGGAATAACGAGGGGTGCAAGTTTTCAGCCGCAGTTTTCAGTCAATTACATATAAATAAAACATGAAAAAACTCATTTTAATTTGTGTCATTACCTTGTCTTGCAGTTGGTTTGCCCACGCACAAAAGTTTAAAGCGCATACGGTAAAGCAAGGAGAAACTGTAGAGTCGATTGCTAATAAATACCAAGTTTCCGTTTCTGATATTTATGCCTTAAATCCAGACGCCAAGAAGAAACTGACCCTGAACTCAGTTTTGATCATTCCAAATGCCGCTGCTATCTCGTCTGAGGCCGCAACTGAAACCAAGGAACTTATTGGTTATACCTCACATAAGGTAAAACGCAAGGAAACACTATATAGCATTTCAAAGGAATACAACATTGAAATTGAAGATATAAAAAAGCATAACAAGCGCTTGTATTCTGAGAATTTAAGAAAAGGAGATCAGATCAGGATTCCGAAATATAAGACTGTGGTTTCGAATGTAACGCCAAGTAGCACCCTTAAAACCTATAAGGTGCAGCCTAAAGAAGGGAAATGGCGTGTGGCTTATAAATTTGGAATTACGGTTGCTGAATTGGAAGCACTGAATCCTGGTATGAACGAGATCTTACAACCAGGAGACGAAATAAATGTGCCAAGCACCACTGATGAAAAAGTTATTGATGACAACTTTAATTATTACACGGTCCAAAAAAGTGAAGGCTATTACCGATTGAAGATCAAACTTGGCTTGACCCAAGAGGATTTGGAAAGACTTAACCCCGAATTAAAGATTGATGGATTAAAAGAGGGGATGGTTTTAAAAGTGCCTCATAATGTCACCGTTGGTGAGGTGGTTGGAGAAGTTGAAAAAACAAATCTCGCCAAAAATATAAGAAATTTCAAAACCAAGCAAATCGCAGTCATGTTGCCGTTCCGCTTGAGTAGAGTGGATACCGATTCGGTTCAGGAGGCAAAGGATATGATTAAATCGGATAGGCGTTTATCAGTGTCTCTTGATTTTCATTCGGGCGTTTTAATGGCCATAGATTCGGCAAAACGGCTCGGCATTTCAACTAAATTGAAAGTTTTTGACACCGAAGATCAACCCGCTGAAATCACTAAGATTTTGAATGGTAACGATTTTTCCAATTATGATGCGGTAATCGGGCCCTTAATGGAAAATAATTTTGACCGTGTGGCTCGAGCCTTGGAAAAAGATGGTGTTCCAGTTATTTCTCCAATTACTAAACCACAGCAATTGTTCGACAATGTTTTCCAGACCATCCCTGAGCCAGAGATGCTTGAAAAAGCCATCATTCAGTTTGTGAAAGATGATGCCCTTAAAGTTAATGTGGTAATAATCGCAGACCATTCAAATAGAGCAATCAGTAATCGCTTAAAATCTGAGTTTCCAAGTGCGAAACAAATCTTCTCTCGTAAAGATGACAAGAGCGGACGAGATGCGTATTATATTATGGCCACCGATTTAAGCGGTGCTTTTTCTAATGGTAAAAATTATGTCTTTTTAGAAACTGCCAATGAAGCGTTAGTGTCAAATGTAACGAGTATGCTCAATGGATTGACCAACAGGAACCAGGATATTATTTTAGTTTCTACCAATAAAACCGATGCTTTTGAAGGCGCAAATGTGTCCAATTACCATTTAGCGAGTTTAAAATTCCATTACCCATCTATCAACAAAACTTTGAATTCGGAACAGCAAAATAGTTTTGTTAAATCGTATAAGGGTAAATACGGAATTGAGCCCAATAAATTTGCCGCCAGAGGTTTTGACCTGACTTTAGATGTTCTATTGCGATTGGCATCTGATGACGATTTGTACAAAGCATCAACCAATGCAGTTGAAACCCAATATACTGAAAACAAATTCAGATATTCCAAAAAACTGAACGGTGGTTATTATAATGAGGCTGTATATATTGTAAAGTATACGAGTGATCTCACTATAGAAGAAGCAAAATTATGACATCAAAAGTGGTTTATCTTGGCGATTTAAGAACTGAATGTACCCATTTGAAATCTGGGAATGCATTTATTACTGATGCTCCTACGGATAACAATGGCAAAGGACTGGCTTTCTCTCCTACCGATACTGTCGCTACCGGATTAGCAAGTTGCATGATGACAGTGATGGGCATCAAGGCGAGAGACCTAGGCGTAGATATGACAGGTACAACATCAGAAGTTACCAAAATAATGGCCAACGATCCGAGACGAATTTCAAAAATTGAGGTGCTCATGAATTTGCCATTTGAGGCAGATGATAAGACCAAAAAGATTCTTGAAAACACGGGCAGAACCTGTCCTGTCCTTTATAGTCTTCATCCAGACATAGAAAAAGCCATTACCTTTAAGTGGATGTGATGATCTACAATCTATTTGTTGTTTTGGCATTGGTTCTTAACGAACAGTCTGTTAATGAGGAAGCTATAGAGTGGCAAGACACAGTTCAATTGAATTGGTCAGATTTTAAGGGTCGGCCTCAAAATTTTGGGGATGTTGTGGCGCTGACTTCTTCTGGAATTTCTTATAAGTTTTCCGTTAAGGAGGATCGACATAAAGTCACGGATTTTAATGTCCAGGTTCAAGCTCATTTTTACCCAAAACGCTCTTGGTTCCATAAGAAAAGAGCATCAGACCATATTCTTGCCCATGAGCAGTTGCATTTTGATATTACGGAATTATATGCGCGTAAATTCAGGAAGGAAATCACCCTTTTAAAAATTTCCAAAAACATCAAACGCGATCTGGAGAGTGTGTATAAACGCATTATCAATGAAATGGCGATCGAGCAATCTACATATGATCTTGAAACAAAACACTCAATGGATGCAAAGTCGCAATCGGATTGGAATAAAAGGATAAAAGATGCCTTAAAAGTCTACAACGATTATAAAAACCCCAATAAGTAGTGATAGAGCCTGATCAAAATTTTCTCATCAAACTTGCCCATACCAAAATGCCTTTCGGCAAGTATGAAGGTCGGTTCCTGATCGATTTACCGGAGTATTACGTGGTTTGGTATCATAACAAGGGATTTCCCAAGGGGCAACTTGGTCTGATGCTCCAAACCGTATATGAGCTAAAATTAAATGGTTTGGAGGACATAATTCGGAACATAAAACAGAGGTATCCAAAGTAATGTTTTAACTTTAAAAAATAAAAACACTCGTTATCCAATGAATGCAAAACTCATAAAGAAGTCAGAGCATGTTGAAGAATATTTCAAACTGAAGCATCTCCCTTCCTTATTTATGAAAAGTTTCAAGACGTGGAATGATGAGGATCCGTGGCGTTTAAGTGCCGTTGTGGCGTACTATTCTGTATTGTCCTTACCTGGACTTATTGTTATTCTGATAAATATTGTGGGTGCTTTCTGGGGACCTGCTATTGTTCAAGGCCAATTGACCCAGGAAATCAGTGAAGTCTTGGGACCGGAAGCGGCAGAAATCATAAAAACAATTATTTCCGAAACACTCAATACGGAGAAGAATATTATTTCTACTCTTATAGGTATTGCCAGTATTATTTTTGGAGCCACTGGGGTGTTTTATCAATTGCAGATTTCACTCAATAAAATCTGGAAGGTAGAAGACTCTGAAAAATTCAGTTTAAAAAAACTGCTTACTGATCGTGCCAGAAGTTTTGCCTTTATATTGGTCATTGGATTTTTATTGCTCATAAGTTTTATAATTTCCGCCGTTTTAGGAGTGTTTAGCAACTATATAAAAGAAATGTTTCCACATATTGTACTTTATATTGCTTATCTATTGGACTTGGTATTGTCAGTGGCTGTGGTTACCACACTTTTTGCGCTGATGTTCAAATACATGCCCGACGCAAAAATAAAATGGAAAACGGTGTGGATTGGTGCTTTTATTACGGCGCTTCTTTTTACGCTTGGCAAATATTTATTAGGTCTTTATTTTGGTACGACAAATCCGGGATCAACTTATGGTGCTGCAGGTGGTATTGTTTTGGTCTTGCTTTGGGTGTCTTATTCGTGTCTCATTTTCTTTTTCGGAGCTGCTTTTACCAAGGAGTTTTCAAAAAAATATGGGCATGATTCGCATACAATTTCGGAAGTGCTTGAGCAGATTGAAAAAGAGGAGCGTGACTCCCAAAATGATCAAGGACCTCGGAGCCCGTCCGACCGGAAGGGACAGGTAAGGCCATGAGAACGACTCTGGAGTTGTTTTTTCGTTCGAGAAAAACCTCAAGATATTAAAACCCATTGTTGGCAATCAACCGTCTTAAATTTAAAACTTATCTTTGTAAAAATTATCATATGATGCATAAAGCAGGTTTTGTAAATATTATCGGGAATCCTAATGTTGGTAAGTCAACATTGATGAATGCCTTCGTGGGAGAGAAACTATCTATTATCACTTCTAAAGCACAGACTACAAGACACCGTATTCTTGGGATTGTCAATGGCGATGATTTTCAGGTCATTTTATCAGATACCCCTGGAATTATCAAACCCGCTTATGAGCTTCAGGCATCGATGATGGATTTTGTGAAATCTGCTTTTGACGATGCCGATGTTCTGTTATATATGGTGGAAATAGGAGAACAGGAACTTAAAGATGAGGCCTTCTTTAAGAAAATTACCACTTCCAAAATTCCAGTGTTGCTCCTATTGAATAAGATTGACAAGTCCGACCAGCAACAATTGGAAGAACAAGTGCGATTATGGTCTGAAAAAGTACCAAATGCGGAAATTTATCCAATTTCCGCCTTAGAAGGGTTTAACGTCAAAGAAGTATTCGGGAGAATTATTGAACTCTTGCCTGAATCGCCAGCGTTTTACCCAAAAGATCAGTTGACGGACAGGCCGGAACGTTTTTTTGTAAATGAAACCATTCGGGAAAAAATCCTAATGCATTATAAAAAAGAGATTCCGTACGCCGTTGAAATTGATACTGAAGAATTTTTCGAAGAGGAAAACATTATCAGAATGCGATCTGTCATTATGGTAGAACGCGAAACACAAAAAGGAATCATCATCGGACATAAAGGTGCTGCGTTGAAAAGAGTAGGCGTAGAGGCCAGAAAGGATCTGGAACTGTTCTTCGGAAAACAAGTCCATTTGGAATTGTACGTTAAGGTCAATAAAAACTGGCGAAGTGACCAGAAGCAGTTGAAACGCTTTGGGTATAATCAGAAGTAGTTTTTTAAGTCTGCAGTAGGCAGTCAGCAGAATTCAGTCTGAGTTTATAGTTAACAGTTGGTAGAGGGTAGTCGGTAGTAGCTATTGAATAGTCAACGTCGATCAATATTAAAATTATCTATCATAGATAGATTTCCAAATACTTTCGATCATTTCTCCGGGTAACTCCGTGCACCTCCGTGAAACTCTGCGTCATAACTTATTAGTGGGTAGTTGGTAGAGGGAGGTAGGTTAGTGGGTAGAAGCCCTGCTCGACCCAAACTCTATTTAATAAAGATTATTTCACAAATATTTTCAAAAAATCTCCGTGTAACTCCGTGCACCTCCGTGAAACTCTGCGTCATAACAAGCTCCGCGTCATAACTTCTATATCAATCCATTCGTTTTTAGAGTCATCTCCATAAAACCATAAAGTCCATGCATTTCATCTTTTCCTTTCGCTCTTCCGTACCGACCAGCAAAATATAGCACAAACCAAGCCACTACCATTAATAGCATCAGCCCCAAGGGGATTCCATATGGATTTTCTAAGGTCCAATTGGTGTAGGTCCAAATCCCAAAGG
>Ga0208015_1000799_pt1 | contig 13552 bp, 11 predicted proteins | sample 26BtaG_FD_184101 | JGI IMG/M metagenome (GOLD analysis project Ga0208015, IMG submission 184101) | Marine viral communities from Cariaco Basin, Caribbean Sea - 26B_WHOI_OMZ_CsCl (SPAdes) (version 2) | ecosystem: Environmental > Aquatic > Marine > Oceanic | place: Caribbean Sea: Cariaco Basin...
GCTTGGAATAGGATAACCAGTTCAAACCTATACAATCATATCTACAAAAAGGGCTTAAAGGATTACGGGGATAAAGGCGACCCGTTGCGACCTCATATAATCAACCCTGATGCACCGACCGTGAGCAACGTTGAAGAGTACGGTTTAATGAAGGGGCAAGAGCGGCTTATACCAAAACTGATTGAAGGTGAGTTCACCGAGGGCTGGCAACATCTGGCACAAAAACTGTTTGCTGGTGTGCGTATGTCTGAACGTGCTTTCATTACCATGACTAATGATATGGTGTGGTCGCTGTATGAAGAACGCTTCAATCAACTCAGTCGTGAGAGAGACGAGATAATCGCTGGCAAGAGAAAGCCACCTAAGACCGAGTGGGGCGAGTACATTGTAAAAGAAATGCACGATTGGGCAACCTATCTCGCTGAAATGACAGGTCGCGCCAGCCTCGGCAAAACCCTCTCTGGTGGTGCGCGGTTCCTCAATGCTTTCTTCTTTGCGCCTAGGCTCATGGTGTCGCGCCTTGTGGCTCCGAGGCACTTGTTCAGCGGTAACAGATATATCCGCAAACAGGCATGGAAAGATATGACCACATTCATTGGTATGTTTACTGGTATGTTGTTATTGGGTAAACATCTTGATCTATGGGAAGTCGAGTTTGACCCTCGTAGTGCGGACTTCCTGACCGCCAGAGTAGGCAATACCCGTATAGACCCGTGGGGTGGTTTTAAGCAATATGCGGTGTTATATGCTAGACTGACTTCTATTATTATCAAGCAATTTGACCCGACCGTTGAAACGATGAAGTCTTCTACTACTGGTGCAACAAGTGATGCAAACCTCGCATCGATGCTCTTTGATTTTATGAGAAGCAAGGCCGCGCCAATGACAGGTGAAATGCTTAACTTCTATGAAGGAAAAAACTATGTAGGTGAAGAGATTGATGTTACCAATCCCCAGCAATGGCTTGAGGCGACTTTACCATTCTCAGTTTTAGATATAACTGAAGCTATTATGGAACATGAGTTTTGGGGGCTAGGTGTTGCACCATTCGCTTTCCTCGGCATGGGCGCTCAAACCTACAGTGGTGATTGGAGAGAAGATTGGGCAAACCTCGGTTTATCTAAATACGAGGACAATACATTCTACGGTGACACCGAACCGTTATACGATGTTAAAGACTTTTGGGCTGATAATGCCGCTTCGTTTTCTGGCACACAACCTGGGTTCGCTGATGAGGATAGAGGCTTTGAACCTTATATGGTCAAATTTGTTGAGGCGGTGATACTAAAGAATGAGAACCTTAAGCATGTACCATCGCAAGCAGTTATAGAACTCAACGCCGATCCAGCCGAGGGTTCTACCTTTGAAGACTATTACGCACTCTGGCAAGAACGGCAAAGGCTGGTTGCTGCCGGAGATCAAGCTGCCCTTGAAGCGTTTGATAAAGGTGAAACCGATCATGGTGATGTTACAACCAAAGCGTACATGGGCAACATGACACAATCTCAATATTCTTTACTTAAACAGTATTATCTACTTGATGAACGGGACCAAGTTGACTTCTTAGAGGTTCACCCAGAACTCACCACGAATAGACAACAAGAGTATCTTACTGACCGACCTGAAGAAAACGCCTTACTTGCCATTTGGGGACAGGCACCAGTTTACTCAAAAGCTGCCCTAAATCGGGCTGAGAGCCTTGTTAAAGAGTTGGGGATACCAGAGGTAGCGGTGATGGATTACATGCCCAATCCGACGATTGCTGATTCGTACTTTGACCGCATAGATATTGTGAATGACTTTGGCCGAGGTTCATGGGAAGATAAACTATTCCTTGCCGAGAATCCCGATCTGGCTGAGTTCCTTAATCTTCAGATATCCGATACGCCTATTGAGGCGTTGCAGTTGCAAGTAGACCACCACGAGTTGTTCAAGACACTCAAGGCATATAGTGATGAGGGTTCAGAAGAGTATATAGCGGATGATCAACAACGTGCCGAGGCGGTAGCTGATTTGAGGCAAACAGTAGTTGAACCTGGCGAGAAATTTCCCGACCTAGCATCGGATACTGAGTTCAGAGACATTGAACGCATGATTGATGTTATCAAGCTCGGCTTTAACGCTGATGATGAGGCGGTTGCATCGTATATAGGCTACATGAGGTTAAAAGATGAGGGCGATACGATTGGCGCTAACCTCTATCGTGCCGACAATCCTGAATTCGATGATTTTCTAACAAGTGAACTTATCTGGGGTGATAATAAGAATGAACCGCTTGATGAATCCCGCATACCCATATGGCGGATAACCGATGCCTATAAAGATCAGGACGCGGCATACCAGGCAATACTCGATGAGCACGTCGATGATGTTCCCATGCGGAATCAGAAGATAGCGGAATTCCTCGGCAAACCTGAGAATATGGAATACGCACAGAAACGGTTAGAGCGCGCTGCGTATGAAATAGGATACACCGACCCTCAACTGTATGTTGATTATATGAACTTACCTGATACCGGACACTGGCGAGAGCGGTTCCGGGCGGAAAACCCAGAGTTCGATGCCGTTCTTACCGAGGCTCATGGGCTTACTGCGGTAGATCCGTCGACTATTCCAAATGTAGAGTACGACCAGTTATATCAACAGTATCAGCCGCTATTTGAAGAGTTCGCTGATCGAACTGGCGATGCACTTAATTTGAACGCACTTAAATGGTCTGATAGTATGGTTGAGATTGGACAATGGGACGCACAGACAGCATTGACATTCAAACTCGCCTATTATCGCCGCCAAGCGTGGGGCGACTTTATGCCGGAAGAGTATGTAGACAACTATGTAGAGTATTATCTGTTGCCGGACACCGGCTGGGCGCAAGAGAGATATCTGGCCGAAAACCTTGAGTTTTATTATGTCATAAAAGAGAAAAGAGAGTGGATTGATACTATAGAGTTTGATATGGTTCCCAGCGAAAAAGTTGAAGACCTCTATAATATATACCTCGACGACCCAGAAGTAAGTGCGACAGCTAACACTCGCCTTAATTTCAGGTATGAGAATCCCGAGCTCGATGATTGGATGATGCAAACTGGCAAGGTTAGCGTACCGGCATGGCAGCGAGTCGAACTTACTCAAGCTGATAGAAACGCATTAAAACTCATGGCGTTACAGGAAGAATTTGACAATCTAAATCTTGATGAATTACTGGAAGAACTAAGGAGGTGATGTTGAAATATAAAGCTAGGACTTGACAAGTTCGTTAATTTGTCTTATATAAATAAACAACAAGGAGTGAACCAATGGCCGATAAAGATAAAGCACCTGGGAGTGAAAACCAACAGGTTACTAATCCGAATCCGTCTGACGCCAAAACCTATTCCAAAGCAGAATTAGACAAAGAGGTAGAAAAGGCGGTACGAGAGGCTACCGGCAAGATGGGCCAAAAGCATAAACTGGAAAAAGATGGATTGACCGATAAGGTTACGAAATTGACCGGTGAGAATGCTTCCCTCAAAGGAACCGTTGAAAGTCAAAAAATGGAAGTTGAAACAGTTAATAAGACTCTTGATGAGTTATCTGCGGACGACCCTGATAAGAAGAATATTGCTCGATTAACCCGTGATTTGACTTCTGCCAAAAAGGGTGCTCAATCAGAGAAAAGAGAAAATGCGGCGGCGAACGCGACAGCGAAAGCGGAGAATGACGCAGACAGGGCGAAAATAGATGCTGATAGACGCGAGGTTTTCATTGCCAAGATAGCTGCCGAGCATAAAGACGGAACTGCCGAGGCACTAACCGAAATCTGCGACACATTTGGAGTAGGCGCTGACGAAGAAAAAATCCGCGCGGCGGCTGGGACTAAATGGGTACCATTGGGCGAAGAGACAACCACGACAACGGTTCCCGTAGATTCCCAGGATACCAGCGGTGGCGATCACCTTAGCGATGAGGATTTTATGAAGTCTTATAGTGAAGGCAAGATCGACGATCACGAACGGGCTGAAAAAATCCTCGCAAATATCAGTTAAAGTGAGGGTTAGTTAAATGCCTACAGGAAATACGACCACTGATGCATTAGCAGATAGTTTACCCACTCTGATTGCTTCGGCGCGAATAGTGCGGGAAAAAGAAGGCGTTATGCCCCAACTCTGCGACAGGGTTACTTTGGGAGAAGGCGTTGGCCTATCCTGGAACGAGGTAAGTCTAGCGCAGTTGACCGCCCAGGCGATCACGGAAACTACCGAGCTCGACAACCCGCAGCAGCTTGAAGACTCTCTAATCACGATCACACCGACCGTGGTGGGGATAGAAACTTTCATAACAGATAGGGTTGCTGCACGGATCTCCAAGAACGCACTCGCCAGAACCGGTGCTTTGGCACAGAACGCAATCCAGCGGAAAAAAGACGAAGACGGCCTCACTGCCCTTGATGGTGCTACCACTTCGCTCTCTGGTGCTGGTACCACTCTTGCTCATGGCATAATCAGCGCTGCGGTGGTAAGGATTAGCTCTAATACAACTGAGCCCGGAAACCCGCCTTACAACTGCGTGCTGCATGGCTACCAGATCAGAGATATCTCCGATGAGTTGACCGCTGGTATAGGCACTTACAACGTGGATAAAGGTCTTACCGCGAGGGTGTTCAGTGAGGGCTTCAGGGGGATGATCGGTGGCGCGAAAGTATATGAGGACGGCAATATCGGCATTGACTCTTCGGACGATGCCAAGGGCGGTGTATTCGCCAGAGAAGCCATTGTCCTCGTACAAGGCCGTGCACCTAGGGTAGAACCCAAGCGCAGACCGGAGCGTGGCGGCGGCGGAACTTCTCTTTACCACTATGATGAGTATGCCTACGGTGAGAGAAGCGCCGGAAACTGGCTGTATGAGGTATACAGCGATGCAACCGCACCTACTAGCTAGAGCTAGTTAAGACATAGCCAAAGAATATAGAAAAAAGATTGGAGATTAAAGAAATGTCTTATGGAGAATTTGGAGTACTGGAAGTAAAAGATCACTTTCTTGGCTTTGAGACGGCCACAATGGGAACAACCATGCTGCCGTGTGGTAGCAATGGCGTAAACTACGTTTCGGTAAACGAGGGTAGTTTTGCCGCAGTCACGGACGAACCTGGTGGGGTTCTTCAGATCACCACAGATACCGGCGATAACGACAACTGCTTTCTGATGATTGGCCCATTCAAACCCGCCGATGGTGGGGTTGTTATGGAAGCCAGACTGAAGATGGCCGATATCACCACCGGCGCTCTGTATGTGGGCTGGACGGAAACTCTCGATGCCACGACTCCGGTAATGCCGGCTGAGTTTGCAACCGCTACCATGACCTATAACGGGTCTGGTGGAATTGTCGGTGCACAGTTTGACTCTGATGGCACAACGGACGATTGGCGTGCTGTATTTGGTGACGGTGGCGCTGTTAATAGCGATGCCGATGCCAACGGCACCAGAGCCAATGAAGCGGCTGTCAACGATGAATACGATGTAATCCGTGTGTTTGTCGGGCCGAGTGGTCGCGGTGAGGTTTACCTGAACGGTAGACTTATCAAAGCGGTGGACTCGGTTGTAACCACCAGCGATGTCGGTTGGATGTGTCTGGGTATCGAGAACCGATCTGCCGCCGCAAGCGTGCTGGAAGTTGACTACTTCCTCGCCCGTGGCTATGTCGATTGGACTGTATAATTGAATAATAGGCTTCGCCGGTGTGCCTGAAACACCGGCACCTAAAATCAACTGCGGTGTTATCCGCTTTTAGGGAGAAATCAAATGGCGAAGAATACAGGTGCAATAAAACGTGGCTGGACCTAGAGCGAAAGCGATGAAGAGCTACAGGCATATTGCAATGGCACAAAGGTATTTAGTATCCACAAAACTAACGGATTGATTGTTGAAGTGGATGGTTTCGACCTTGCCGGCCAGACTTTGACCAGTGTAAATGCTTCTGGGTCTACTGATATGACTACCTGGTTGGCCGCTTCTGCTGGCGCCGATGGCTCTGATGATGAAGATCCGAAGTTTGCAATAGCAATTAAAGTCGGCGGAACTGTAGCATACGTTCCTTGTTTTGCAACTATCTAAGCGAGGTTTATAGATGCCAGGTGTTGTAGTTGGCACTCATTATGTGATTAAAGATGAGCCTTGCATGGGGTTGTATGAGATAAACGAGCAATCCCTAGGCAACAAAGGCTTCCACCGTTACCAGATCGTGCATGTGGTAAGGAATGATCGACCGGCAGAATACCGCAAAGATCTGGGTCCGGTTTCACAATTCAAAGGCATCGATCAGTTACGCATACCTGGCGGCGTGGTTGACGGTAACAAGTTTCAGATTTTACACACAGTAGGGGAACTAATGAACATAGCTGATGATTTGAGGGGTGATTGTCCCTTTGATAAAGCGGAATTAGCTGGTGTCCACAGAATAAAAGACTAACGGGAACCGATTAAAAATCGTGGAGGACAGTCTGATGGAAACACAAACAAAAGAAGAAAACCAAGCAATCGTAGATGAAATGGTGAGAGACGCGGAAAGCGCACCAGAACCAGGGCTAATAGCCACAGAGAAGGTTATTAGCCCTGGTGCCGAAACCTCTATGCCAATGGTGGCAAGCAAATTAACGAGTGCCGGTTATGTGTATATATATGACACTGTAACGCATGAGCCGAGCTTAACGAACCGGAACATGCTAACGACGCAGTTAAAGAAAAAGCGTCCAGATGGGTCAAATGTATTCACCACGCACAAGCCAAAGGAAAAACCATTCAAGGGTGCTCTCAAGTGCATGTTGCACGAAGACAACCCTGAAAGAGCTCATTATAATGAATTGGGATTGCCAACATGCAGAAAGAGTAACTTGACGGCGCCATTCCATGTAATGAGGCATATGCAGACTAGGCACAAAATGGAGTGGGGTATCATAGAGAAAGAGGCCAAGGATATCAAAGAAGCCGAGGACAGGGCTTTCCAGCGATCGATGATTACAATGGCCTCAACCGGAGCGCCGGAAGAAAAAGCTCCGCTTTATGTCTCTGATAAACCAGCCAAACCAAAGGAAAAAAAGAAGAGGCGCAAGACAAAATAGAATAAAGGGCTTCGGCGGTGTGCCTAAGAAACATCGCTACTTTAAAAAAGGAGTGTGTGTGTAATGATACACAGTTTATGGAAAGACGCAGTAATCACAATAGCAACTGACGACGATTTAACCGCAGAAGTAGACCTAGAGAAATCATACGAAACCCTGATAGTCTTAATCCCCACCTTAACCTCATCCGATCTCACTTGCTATGGCTCAGAAACCAAGGGTGGTACTTACTATGCGCTTGGGAGCAGTTTGACCGTTGCTGCGGGAACTGGTGCTTATGCCGATATATGGAACATAGGTGGGTTTCAGCACATCAAGATAGGAACTTCCGCAGGACAGGCCGCAGACAGAACCTTCCGCGTATGCGGTGTAAGGAGTTAAGCCATGCTTTCAAAACTTTATATGCTATCACAGTTGGAAGATATTTTTGGCATAACAAATACGTGGACTGCTACACAGACGTTTTCTGACGGCCTTATTGTTGCCGATAATAAGGTGGCTGCTATCGGTACGACCAGCGATGGTGTTTTATACCTCAGAACAGCGGTACTCAATGCTAATACAGCACTTACGGGTGTGCTAATCGGTACGCCTGTAACTCCTGCCTTGGCAGCTAATTCTCTCATCATATCTAACGCTACTGCTGACGGGGATATATTGCTAGCAGTTAATGACGGTGGTCACAGCCAAGGCTTGATACACCTTGACGGTTCTAGCCAGACATTGAACTTCCCCCTTGGTGCTACGTTTGGTGGTTTAGTGACAGCTAATGCCGAGATAGTAAACCAAGCTGCCTCTGGTGCTGCCGTCAATCTGTATATGTATGCTGATGCTGCCGAGGACAATGCCGATAAGTGGAAATGGGTTGTTGCTGATGGCGGTCAGATGGATTGGTATAGCTTTACCGGTGGTTCATGGGCATCTAAAATGACGCTTTCAACTACTGGCACATTGACGCTTATTAACACGACATTTCTGGCAGGTGACGACATAGCATTGTCGTTCGGTGCGGGTGACGACTCACGTATACTCTACGAAACAGCCGATGCCAACGCCAAGGCTATGATATGGGCATTGCCACACACGTCAGAGGATGCCAATAATGTGCCCGTTCTTGTGCTTGGCGACAAGGATATAGTCAACGTAAACCTTGGATTCTTCAATGGAATAACTGAGCCAGCATTGGCTATGGTAAATTCAGCCCGTGATGCTTATATGCGTATCGGTTCTGGTGATTTGAATGGGACTGACTCTTGGGGGCAGTATTACAGTCCAGCAGCCGATGAAGATGTGAACCTGTTAAGGATTGGTTTCACTGGTGGACATGGTAATGTGACTATATTCTATGATGTGAGTGCATCAGCGTTTAATTTTAATAAGAATGTGACTGTAAGTGCCTTAACTGCTAGTGCTGCTACGTTTAGTGGTGCTATTACAACAACAAGCTATATGGAATTTACTGAAATGTCTGCTCCCGGTGCTGGTGCTGCTAATAAAGCCCGTATATATGCACTTGAGGGCGGCGGTGATGCACTTACTGACCTATGTGCAGTATTCCAAGACGGCACAGTTGACGTGTTCGCACAGGAATCAACGCCTGATGATAGCCCAATATTCCGCTATGACGATGGTACTGAGTTCAAATCAGTCCTTCGTAAGATAGGTAGGGATAAGGTGCAGTTCGTAGCACAGTTTGACGATGGCACAGAGTTCGTTATGAGAGAGAAACGATGGTCTAGGGATAGGTGGTAAATTATGGAGAAGTATAGTAGCGTAGATTCCATGCAAAAAATAACCATTACGCATGAGAGCAACAGCCCAATGACACTGTTTAGTATGCCCAATCCATCAGTAGTTGTTATGTGTGTTGCTTATGTAACAGAAACCTTTGATGGTTCCGCACCATCCTTTGAGGTTGGGGATGCTGCTGACCCTAATGGCTATTTGGACTGATATAGGGCAAGACCTTGGCTCAACCGGGTTTAAGAACATTGAGCATGATGAATGGGGCGATTACTTTTGGCACAATGCTGGTTCACATTCACGCTGGAAGTTTTATGAATTTGACTCAAGCACACAAGGTGAAATGACAGTTTTTATGTGTGCCAAGATTTGTTAAAGGGGGTGAATGATGGCTGACCCGAAAACATATGCAGAGATATTAGATGCAATAGCATTGGGACTTGAACAAACTACTGCTGGTAGTGCTGCTTTTGCTACATCAACGAACCTAGCGCCGGTTATCAATGATGGGCTTGACTTCATCGCTGATTACTCGCCTTACGAAGTGTTGGTAAGACGGCTGATCGAATCAAGATCAGGCACGGCTACCTCTGATACCGCTAATGCTCTTGTTGATAGCACCAAATCACAGTTTCTATCTACTGATGTGGGCAAGGTTGTATATAATTCAAGCACATATAAATGGGGGGAAATAACAGCTTATGTGAGTGCTTCTCAGGTAACGCTTGACCACGATCTGTTTCCTGATGGCAACGAGAATTACCGGATATATAATCAGGGTTGTAAAAACAGCAAACAGGTCAATATAACTGGTTTCCCGGGATATAAAAAGGTTGCACAGGCTGAGTATCCGCCTAATGCTGGACGCGATGTTGACAGTGATAGGGGTGGCATAGTTGAAATCGGGTATGATGGTATATTCCCTGATAGCGATACTGCAGATAGTACCGAGGCAAAGGTTATCGCTCATCTGTACGTTGCGATGCGGCACTTTGTATCACAACTTACCACATTTACCGGAGAAATCGATGGTGGTACTTTAACCGCTGGAACGACTACGATACACGTTGATGGCCTTACGAATGCAGATGTTATAAAAAAAGGTCAACCGTTTACCATTGAGGGTACGCCTGGTGTTTATATAGTAACCGATGATACTGCTGCGGTGAGTTCTACTGAAGTAGATATAACCTTCTACCCAGGTCTTGAAGTTGCTATCGTTAATGATGACGATGTAACCTTTACCAAATCAACACTTACGCCAGAACTTGAGAGAATACTTATAAAGTGGTGTTCTGGTAAGATGTTAGAGAATAAATCTGTTGTTCTCGGTGTAAAGCAGTTCATCAATGCTTCTGCTACTTTCAAAGCTGCCTCTGGTTTAGCTAAAAAACTTATGGACGACGCCGTAGAGGATTTAGTCCAAATAGCCATTAGGGATACCGAACCTATCGACACGTTAGCGAGGTATTGATGTGCGTTCTTTATCCGTTAAATTAGCCGCTGCGGTTATAACCACAGATTACGAACCTCTAATCCGATGTGTTCTTGTTGAAGGTGGCGCATCTGATACCTACACGCTTTGGGACGCCGATCCACGCATGTATGAGGTTGAGCACATTGAGCAACCCTACAACCAGGAAGCAACTATATTTCTCTATAACAGAGAAGGGGATTTAACGTCCACAAATTATCTTGGGTATACCGCAACTCTTTCTACCGGTGCTGTAACCGCTGATGGTGACGAATATAGTGCTGCGGCACCTTTAACTGTGATGAGCGCACGTTTTCAGTCTATCAAGGGTGATCTACGCTATGTGCTGAAATGTGAAGGTATACCGAACTTAATGAACCGCGATCATGCCAGTGTTGACTATTATCAGGAAAGCACCGATACCAAAACTCTCAAGATGCTACTCGTTGAAGTGGCTAACGGTGGGTTTGATATTTGGGTTGCGGATACAGTATATACCTCTGGTGATTATATGAAACCTACAAGCTCTAACGGCTTTACATATAAATGCACCACTGGCGGGACTTCTGATAGTTCCGAACCAACTTGGGGAACCACCATTGGCGGCACCACAAATGACAACACAGCGGTCTGGACATGCATGGGCAAGGAAATCACCAGCTTTGACCATTGCACGGCCTATGACGTAGAATTTGACGGCTCTTTGGACGCTGTAATAGATACATGGGCGCCGGCGCGATCTTTCGGTTTTACACAAAACACTACTCGCCTTGAGGCTTGGAAGATGCTAATGAAATGGACGAAAAGCATCTGCATAGTTCAGGCCGATGGTAAATGGCATATCTTCATACCGACTACCACCGGAACCTCTTATGATTATGAGTACAATCTGACTGAGAGTGCTCATCAGTTCACTAGCAAAGAGTATGAGAATTCAGTGGTAACTCCGGGCAAGGTGACAGTAAGTTCAATGACCGGTGACAGTCCTTCATATAGCGGTTCGGCCACTGATGGCAATACTCCGGCAGATGAGGTCTTCGGTATATATCTCAAGGCTTCCGTGGCAAGTGATGCTGAAGCTCAAGCGCTGGCTGAAGCGCAACTATTACATTACCAATTAGATGCCCAAGAGGGTACCGGCAATGTGTATATGAATCCTGGTGCTGAGTGCTACGACTATATAAAAATGACTGACCCGAACGAGGGTGATAACAGGGTAGGTAATCTAGGCATTGTTATTCGGCACTTCAGGGCAAACCGGTTGAATAAGCAATCGTTATGGACTACATACTTCCGTTTCGGTGGTGTATCACTCGGCGCACCTTTAAGCACCGATATCCGTGGGTCAACGGTTGACTACTTCCCATATATATTAAAAATACAAAGGATGCTTACCAAAGAGGTTGGGCCCGCCCTTGCCGAGATAATGAGTCGTATTATCATATTAGACGATCAGTGGACTGTTCAGGCCGGTGTTATTATAGGTGACTATATAAGTACATCAACTACTATAACTGCCGGTTCCGGGACCGATGTTGCGGTGCTGGATGGCGCTGATGCAACTTGGCGTATATATGCCGGCCACAGCACTCCTGCTTCGGCACCGTTCCGCGTTGATAAGAGTGGTAATCTCACAGCCACAGCAGCAACCATCACTGGTTCGATCACCGCGACAACCGGGACTATTGGTGGCTTCTCTATATCCGCAACCCAGATCTATTCAACTACAAATATTGTGCTGGATTCTAGTAATAAGTTCATGGCCATAAATGATACGACGTTTGGTAACTCCGGCATACAACTTCAGTATAACGGCGGGACTCCCAGGGCTTACATCGGTGACGGTAGCAACGCTTACTTCAACTATGACGGCACGAAGGTTACTTGGAAAGGCACGAATAGCGAGCTCGATGCGAGCGGTAATATAATATGCACCGGTGGTACTATCGGCGGTTGGGTAGTAACAAGTGACGCTATCAAAGACGCCGCTGGCACCGTTGGTATGAGTAGTGCCGTAACTGGTGGTGATGATATACGCTTCTGGGCTGGCCATGCGACTCCTGCAAGCGCACCCTTTTATGTCACTGAGGCGGGTGTGTTACTGGCCTCATCTGGCACAATCGGTGGTTTTACCCTTGCGACTACCTATTTGAGTGCTACAGGTATAACTATCCATGCTAGTGATGGCTACTTCGCTATCAATTCCACCACGTACGGTAATGCGGGGATACAAATTCAATACAACTCAGGTACGCCACGCTTCTATGTGGGTGATGGTTCAGCCGAGTTCGTTCAATACGATGGCACTAACTTCTCGTTCGGCGGGGCAAATGCATCATTATCCACAAGTGGAACGCTCACTCTGGGCCCATCAGGCACAACGATAATACTTGATGGTGGGAATAAAAAGATATCAACGAGTGATTATGCCTCTGGTCTTACGGGTTGGAATATCGATACTGATTGGGCTGAGTTCAATAACATTGCTGCAAGGGGCATAATCCGAACCGCCGTCTTTGAATATGAGACGATCAGCGCGGTCGGTGGCACAGTTATGATAACCCATGATGCCGATGTTCTTGATGTTGATATGGATGCTACTGATGCGGACACTCTTACCACAGAAGGTAATGTTGACTTCGCCGTGGGGGATATCCTTAGAATCAAAGATGGTACTGGTTCGCCGGTTGACGACGAATGGTTTGAAGTTACGAATATCGGTAGCAAACCTACCTATACCGTAGATCGGGATAAGGCAAGTGCTTATGCCGCAAATACTAACCCAACCTGGAAGAAAGGTGCCACGGTAGTCAATTACGGTCAAAGCGCTGATGGTGGTATTAAAATGACTGCCAGCCAAGCGAACGCCCCTCACATAGATGTATATACTCATGCAGGGTCGCCGTGGTCTGCTATAACCAACCGCGTTAGAATGGGAAATCTCAATGGTTTTCTCGGTGAGGCTGCTGATGTTTACGGTATCGCCATAGGTGAGTCCACTAAATATCTTAAGTATGACCCGACTAACGGTTTGAGGGTAGCTGGACACACTTTGTTGGGTAGTTTATCAATCTCTACCGGCGGTTACATCGCTTCAGGGCAATCGGCTTATGATACCGGAACCGGCTATTGGCTTGAATATAACAGCGGAACTCCCCGCGTTAGTATTGGTAATGCGGCTGGTAATAAGTTGACATGGAACGGCACCGTGCTTTCGATTACAGGTACGGTAGTTATAACAG